>ERZ761602.58-NODE-58-length-246406-cov-162.003053_pt1 | contig 246406 bp, 213 predicted proteins | sample MGYA00512165_ERZ761602 | MGnify/ENA primary metagenome ERZ761602 (study PRJEB28899, sample SAMN02445085) | bioreactor sludge metagenome | biome: EBPR sludge; isolation source: Thorneside wastewater treatment plant | place: Australia: Brisbane, Thorneside... | reverse complement strand
ACTGTGATTAATTGCCTTTCTTGGATTGCATCAACTGTGTTGATGCATGCATTGACTTAGTCAATGCACTCCAAGAGAAGCATTCATTTGACAATGGAGAAATACATTCATAAAGTAAGAAATTTTCCCGTCACAAGATATTCCTCAGCATAACTTGCACAAACTGTGATTAATTGCCTTTCTTGGATTGCATCAACTGTGTTGATGCATGCATTGAACTGCAGAAACAGTCAGGCATAGTCAATGCACTCCAAGAGAAGCATTCATTTGACATTGGAGACATATCATTTAACATTGGAGGAATACAATCATAGTCCCAGAAATCTTCCTGTCATCAGATATCCTTCAACATAGTCCTTTATTGAGTCCTCTAATTTCAAAACATCATTTTTATATCCGGCGGAGCGGAGCTTTGTGATATTGGCTTTGCTGTAATATTGATATTGATCTTTGATGTTATCGGGGATATCGATCCACTCAATCTGCATTTCTTTGCCCAAAGCTTTAAAAACAGCCCCGGCCGCATCAAGCCATGTTGAGGCAGTACCTGAGCCGATATTAAAGATCCCGGTGCTGCTCTTCCCTGCTCCGGTATCTGGATCAAAGAACACTGTCATATCCACTGCATCTTTCACATATATAAAATCGCGAAGCTGTTCACCATCTTTATATTCCGGTTTGAGTGAGCGGAATAGTTTAAGCTTCCCGGTTTGTTTTATCTGGTCATACGCCTTGTTCACCATAGAACGCATATCACCTTTGTGTGATTCATTCGGCCCGAACACATTGAAATATTTCAGTCCTGTGAATTTATCAAGCAGTTTATTTTCTATCACCCACATGTCGAACATCTGCTTGGATAAGCCGTATTTATTAAGGGGTTTCAGGCTTGGGATAGTATCAATATCATCATCAAAACCATTTTCTCCGTTGCCGTAAGTGGCCGCGCTTGAAGCGTAGATATATTTTGCGTTATTGCTAAGGCACCATTTGCCAAGTGACTTGGAATACTCCACATTATTTTCGATGAGGTATTCCATATTATTTTCTGTGGTTGAGCTGCATGCGCCCATGTGATAAATGGAATCTACCTTATAATTAATTGCTCCCTTTTGTACCATCTTAAGAAAAGCATCTTTATCGATGTAGTCAGTAAATTTCAATTCCGCAATATTCTGTTGTTTTGAACCGCCTGTGTTTTCATCAACAAGGATAATATCCGTTATCCCCTGTTTATTCAGGTTCCAGCAAATTGCGCTGCCTATAAATCCCGCCCCGCCTGTAATTATTTTCATTGTAGTGATTTAGTTTAGTTTACAAATTTAACGTTTGCTTATGTTTAATTCAATTTAATACAGAATTTTACTCATATTTCTATTTTTCTATGGATTTTCAGTTAAGAAATGGTTAACTTTCAGTATCTCAATTAACTATTTATTATTTTTCATCGGAGGAACTATGAAAAAATACATTACAATATTATTATTTATTCTGACACTCAGCCCTTTTATTTACTCACAAAGGGTGTTAATGAACGAAACATTCGAAACCTCAGGTTTTACAGGTCCTGATAGTTTACCATCTAACTGGGTTGCTGTTGATGCTGATGCAACTAATCCGTCATATCCAAATGCTACATGGAGAGTAAGAGATACAAGCGCGACTTTTCCGGGCGTAAATGCATCCATTAAATCAAGAGCGAATTTCTTCACTCCAAGAGGCCTGTCAATTCCATGGCGTGCAGGAGATCCTGTTGCAGACGATTGGGTGTTTACTGATAGTTTGAATATACAGGCGGGCGATAGTTTAAAATTCTGGATGCTGCTGGGAACACCAGCCGATTCCATATTAGGTTTAAACCTGACTCATTATATCGATACAATGCAGGTTTGGATCTGTTTTGATCAGGATCCAGCGGCAACATTGGCTCAGTTGGGACCCACTATTAGAAGTTCTGATTCAGATAATGTATGGAACGAATATAAATTCGATCTAAGCACTTATGCCGGTCAGAAAATATACATTGGATTCAGATATTATATGAACACAACAGCAGATGGTTTGTGGTGCAACATTGATAATGTTTGGGTTGGTAATCAGAGCGCAATCGGCATTCAGCAAATTGGAAATGAAGTGCCGCGTAAATTTGAGCTTAAACAGAACTATCCAAATCCGTTTAACCCGATCACTAATATTGAATTCAGCGTAGCAAAAACCCGTGATGTGAGTCTTGTGATATACAACTCACTCGGTCAGTTGGTATCAACTTTGGTTAACCAGGAGTTAACTCCGGGAACATACAAATACGATTTCAATGCTACAGGTTTGCCAAGCGGTTCATATTATTACAGGTTAACCGCAGGTGATTTTGTTCAGACAAACAAAATGATACTGGTAAAATAAGAAGCAACTATTTTTTAATTTTAAGGGACGCAATTATGCGTCCCTTTTTTTATTAGTTTGTTGCTTGAAATTTTGCGAGGAGCGTTAGCGACGAAGCAATCTCATCTGGAAAAAGAAGACTGCTTCGTCACTACGTTCCTCGCAGAGTACTTATTATACGAAGTTTCCCAACTAACGCGAGTTAAACGATATTAATGATTTACTCAGTTTAAATACTAGAAAATCCGTCCAATCAGTGTGATCCGTGTTCTATAGCTGTTATCAATTTGAACGCCCTCACCCCTAACCCCTCTCCTGAAAACTGCAAAGGCAGTTAAAGGAGAGAGGAAAAATACTCAAAACTTTAGGTTTCCTCTCCCCTCTCCCTCCGGGAGAGGGGCTGGGGGGTGAGGGGAATTTACAGAAACTTTCTCACTATAATTCCACATACTTTCATCCGAATCTCTTAGTTTTTGGCTGAGTATTTATCATCATTTCCTCAAAATCTGCAAATAAATAACCCTCAAAAAACTTCGTTTTTCATTGAAACTGACCATATGATTAAATATATTTGTTTTTCATAAAATTCTACCAAATACATGAATTATAAGAGGCTGAACTATATTTTTGCGGGGATAGTATTGCTCATTTCCGCCATTACCTATCTGTACACCATGCAGAAGACCCTTTCTTTTTGGGACTGCGGTGAGTTTATCGCTTGCGCTTATACGCTTTCCATACCGCACCCTCCGGGCGCGCCGCTATGGATACTGCTTGGCAAAGTTGCAACCATGATACCTATAGGTTCAAATCCCGCTATACGGATGAACGCTCTTGCGGCGATCAGCTCCGCATTCACAGCGGCATTTTTATATCTTGTTATAGTTTCAGTGATCAAAGTTTGGAAAAAAGAGATCACCAATAACTGGGATGCGATAATGATCTATTCCGCCGCCGCAATAGGCGCGCTATCTTTCACATTCAGCGATGCAGAATGGTTCAACGCAATGGAATCGGAAGTGTACGCATTGGGCACAATGCTTGTAGGTTTATGTATCTGGCTGCTTATGCACTGGTGGGAAAAAGCCGATGAAAAAGGGAATGAAAGAATTTTGCTTTTGGTAGCTTTCATTATAGGTATTTCACTCGGTATTCATCTGCTTGTTGTTCAGGTTATCCTGGTTGCGGGTTTTATATTCTATTTCAGGAAGCACAAATATGAAAGAAAAGGATTCTTAATTGCCGTTGCGGTCTCGGCTGTGGCATTCATTGCAGTTTACCCTATCACAGTAATCTGGTTCCCAACATGGCTTGGCGGTGATATAAAAGCTTTCAAAGTTGAAGATAGCGGCGCGGTCACATTGTTCGCGGCACTTATAGCACCGGCACTTATCTACGGAATTTACTGGGCTGTTAAAAATAAAAAACAAACGCACGCAGTTGCGTTTTCAGCTATATTCCTTATAATACTTGGTTACACAATCTATGCGGGCGTAATTTTAAGGGCAAGAGTTGATAATATTCCAATTGATGAAAACGACCCGAAAAATCTACCTTCACTTGTATCATACTTAAGCCGTGAGCAATACGGCGATGCTCCCTTCTGGCCAAGGAGATATTCCCAGGAACCTATGCATAAAAGGACCTGGGCAAATTACACAAGCGATATGGATTTCCTATGGAGATGGCAGATAAATCACATGTTTAACCGCTATCTTGGCTGGCAGTTCATTGGCAGAGAAAGTTACGACCAGGATGTTGGTATTGGCTGGGATGCTTCAAGCGGAACAAAAATGCTAATAATTATCGGATTAAGCGCTTTGCTGCTTGCCTCGATGTATTTTTATTCACAGCAGAAGTATTTATACAGCTTGTTAAGTGTAATTTTATTGCTTGTAGTGGGGGCAGCGGGCTTCTGGTCAACGGCGTTCAAAGCGATACCGTTCCTTATCGGGCTCTTCGGACTGTTCTACCATTTCCGAAAGGACTGGAAACTGGGTCTCACGTTCCTTTGGATGTTCCTGCTTATGGGTGTGTTCACAGCGCTATTCCAGAGGCAGCAGGACCCGCAGCCAAGAGAAAGAGATTACTTCTACACCGGCGCGTTTTTTGTATATTCACTGTGGATTGGTATTGGAATCATGGGAATACTCGAGTTGATAAAAGAAAGCCTCCCGAGCATTCAGATGAAAAAGATAATTTCAGGTACAGTGCTTGCAGCGTGTTTGGTTATGGTTCCGGGCATGATGTTTAAAACTAATTTCCATTACAACAACAGGAATGATAACACAGTTCCGTTTGAATACGCCTATAACCTGCTTCAGGGAATTGATAAGGACGCTATCTTATTTACAAACGGTGATAATGATACTTTCCCGTTGTGGTATTTACAGGCAGTGGAAGGCTACAGAACAGATGTAAGGGTTGTTAACCTGAGCCTGCTCAACACAGACTGGTATATCAATGAAATGAAGAACTCCATGCCTTACGGCAGTTTAAAGGTACCAATAAGCTACAGCGATGATGAGATCAAGCGCCTTTCACCCATTCAATGGGGCGATTTTAAAGTTGTAAGTGTTACAGTTCCGCCGGCAGCTTATCCTGATTCATTAAAAGCTAAAAACCAGACCCCTGACAAGCTTTCATGGAAAATGCCTTACACATTCGCTTCAGGAAACGTAAAGGCAGTGAAGGTTCAGGATCAAATGATATTTGATATTGTTAAAACCAACAACTGGCAGCGCCCGATGTATTTTTCGGCTACAGTGACCGAAGATAATTTCATAGGCCTCGAAGAATACGTAGTTCAGGAAGGTATGGCAAAACGCATTGTACCGTTTAAAGCCGATGGCCTTACTCAGTTCAGGATAAACACAGAAAGAATGTGGAAGAATTTCATGGAAACACCTGCCGGATATTCCCAAACCCCGCAGGACGGATATTTCTTCAATAATTTCCGGAACCCGGACCTGTTCTTTAACCAGGTTGAAACAAACGCTGTGCAGAGTTACCGCACACAATACTTGCAGTTCGCGTATGAATTCATAAACCAGGGAGATAAAGTTAAAACCAACCAGGTACTTGACAGAATGGAAGAGTTATTCCCCAAGAATATTGTTCCATACGATTACAGAATATTGTATGATGTAGCAATGCAGTATTTGAAGGCTGATAACATTGCGAAATTCAATGAACTTTCTCCCATAGTGGAAAAAGAAGCCATAGACGCAATGAACAAAAATCCGAACGATATCCAGTCCTACTGGAATCCATACAAGCTGCTGCTTGATATATACGAATCAAGGGGAGATTACGCCAAAGCTCTGGATATATTGTACAGGCTTGACAGACTTTCACCCAATAACCCTGAAGTAAAGAATAAGATTGAGAACATGAAACAAAGACAACAGGGTAAATAGTTTTAATTTTATGTACGGCAGCACGCAAAGCGGTTCATTTCCCGCTGAGCTAAGCTGCCGTATCAGTTACATACATACATGAACTTAAATTTCATAATTGAGCCAGAAAAAACAGGTTAAGAAATCCGGGGTAAAAACACAAAAGCAGCCTATGGCCGCTGATGTTAGAATGTACGGATTTGCCGGTCTGGGCGTACTTGCTGTAATACTATATTATTACGCCCGCATGTTTGATTTCATTCAGGATGATTCATTTATAACTTACAGGTATGTTAAAAATTTCACTGAAGGTCACGGACTTGTATTCAACATAGGTGAACGCGTAGAAGGTTACACCTGTTTCCTTTGGGTTATTCTGCTTGCCGGGGTTAAATCCTTAGGTTTCAATTTTATAAGCGCGTCACAGGTTCTGGGCATAATTTCATCGCTGGTTACACTGCTTTTCACTTACCTCATATCAACAAAGATCTTCCCAAAAAATAAAGGGGCGGCTTATAACCTTGTGTTCACACTTTCTGCTTCGGCAATGCTTGCCGCAAACGGTTCGTTTGCGTATTGGGCGGTAAGCGGAATGGAAACGGGTCTGTTTGCCTGCTTTATAACTTTGGGCATCTATTTATATCTAAGCGAAATTAAAGAAAACTCAGACGGCTTCCCTATTTCATCGCTGGTGTTCTTATTTGCGGCTTTAACCAGACCTGAAGGCAACCTGATTTTTGCGGTAACTGTGCTGCATAAGATAATTATCACACTCAGGCAGCCCCGCGAAAAAAATGTAAGTGTTATGCAGGTGCTGCTGAGTAAAAATAATCTGATTTGGATAGGGTTATACCTTGGACCCGCGCTCGTTTATATGATATGGCGATACAGCTATTACGGTTTCCTGCTTCCTAATACTTTCTACGCTAAAACAGGATCTTCATTGGAGTATTTCGCTACTGGATTTGATTACACATGGACCTTCCTGAAATCATACGGTTTTTACGGGTTATTTGTACTGATAGCATTTTATACGCTCACTTCAAAGGAAAAGTTTTACAGTTACCTGTACCTGGTAATGATATTTATTGTCTTCACAATATATGTAATTTTTGTAGGCGGAGATGTACTGAGACCCAACCGCTTTTTCGTACCGATAATGCCCGTGTTCTTTATCCTTGTGCAGGAAGGACTTGCAATGCTGGTTGCTTTATTTGATAAGAAGCGTGAAATGGCAATGGGCGCAATTGTGGGTCTGCTTGTAATTGGAGGCTCGACATACTACACATACAGCGAAGAAAAAGAAACCATAAAAGGATACTCTGAACTTGAAAACGGGCTTGTTGAAAAAATGAAGCTTACAGCCGGCTGGCTGAAAAATAAGCAGTCACAAAACGGTAAACCGCTGACAGTAGCAGCAACTACAATTGGCGCGATATCGTATTATTCAGATGTAAACCTGATAGATATGTTAGGGCTGACAGATAAAGAAGTAGCACACAATCCAATGCCTATACCTGAGATATCAAGCAAGGATGTTGGCTGGAGGGAAAGAAATTACAATGTTGAGTATATTATGAGCCGCAAGCCCGATTACATTTATTTTTCAACGGGCATAAAGCCCAGCGCGTATGCTGAGCGCGGATTATTTACCAGCAATGAGTTCATGAAATATTATTACCCGTATTATTTCACATTAAAGGAAGCCGGTTTTACAGATATAATGTACAAACGCAAAACAGATGAAGAAGTATCAGCTATCACAGAGCTGCCGCCCAACCCAAATTACCAAAAATCATTTGTGAACCTGTACAACCAGGCAATGAACACTACCAAAGATAAAACAAAGTTACAGGAAGCAATAAATCTTTATATGCAGGCAATGGCTGCGGGTCCGGCAGGCTGGGGTACCCCCTACCAGATGATCGGCGATATTTACATGCAGCAGAAAAATATTGATGAAGCTTTTAAGAATTACCAAAAAGCGGTTTCGCTTGACGATTACAATGTGATGGCGCATTATTATTTATACCAGATCTACGCAGAAAAGAACGATACAGCCAACGCAATGGCCAATTTAAACAAAATAAGAAAGTACGCGCCTGAAATGCTGGGCAGATAACCGGTGACGGGCACATAATTTATGGGACTATATAACGACGTAAAGATATACTTCAAAATGATGTTCAACTATAAGCCAAAAACCTTCTGGAATGAGCTGTTAACAAACTCATTTGACCTGAAAGGTGTTGGACACTACAGGCTTAGCAATGAAGAAAACCTAAAGATGTACGAAGAAAAAAAAACCGTACTGATGGGCGAGATGAAAAGGGCCGGAATAGAGATCACACCGGAAATGAATATTGTTGAAATTGGTATTGGCGTAGGCTACTGGACTGATTTTTTCAATTCACTTGGAGCGAAGAATTATACAGGCAATGATATTGCCGAAATATCGATAATCAATCTGCAGAAAAAGTACCCGCAATATAACTTCATCCATGGTGATATCAGCGAAGTAAGGCTGCCGGAAAGCACGTTTGATCTTGGGGTAATGATAGACGTGACCCAGCATATCACCGATGATGAACGGTTTAATAAGGCGATGGATAATCTATGGCGTTCGCTTAAGAGCGACGCGAAGCTTATTATTACCATGTGGGACCCGGGCAAAAATGTATATCTAGCCAATAAGCTGCGCCTGAACCGAATTGAAAAACCGCGCGGTATTGAATGGTATCAGAAAGTTTACGGCAAATCAGAAGTATTAACAACAGTTGATTTCAACGATAAGTATTTTGTGATATTTAAAAAGCCGTAAGGCTGAAGTGCAAACCAATCATTAATTCACCATAAAGGTATGAGAATATTAATAAACGCATTATCAGGTATTGGTGATGCATTAATGTTCACACCTGCGCTTGCCCTTTTAAAAAAGCATTCACCTGAAAGTATAATTGATGTTGTTGTGATGTTCAAACCGGTCGAAGACCTGTTTAAAAATAATCCGCATGTAAACAAAGTTTACTTTATTGATTTCCTTAAGCAATCAAAACTCAGTTCATTAAAACAAACCCTCGCATTAAGAAAACATAAATATGACGTTTCCATCAATGTATATCCTTCAAACCGCAGGGAATACAATCTGGTTCAATATCTCGAATCCGCGAAAGTTAAAATAGCCCACAGGTACAATAATTACTCAAAGTCTAACCTGGATTTCCTGAATAACATTCTGGTCAACGAGGTAAAAGACAGGCACAACGTAATTGAGAATTTTGAGCTTGTAAAAGCGGTATTTCCTAATATGCAAGCTGATGAACTGGGTCAATTGGAAATTTACCTAACACCCGCTGACGCTGAATTTGCAGCGAAGTATTTCGGTGAAAATGATCTTGAGGGTAAGCCTGTTATCGGATTCCATGCGGGTTCAGCCACATTTAAGGGTCACATAAACAAACGCTGGTCTGCCATTAAATACGCTTCGCTTGCGAAGCAGCTAACCGAAAGGTACAATGCGAAGGTTTTGCTCTTTGGTACCGAAAAGGATGTAAATGAAATGATCAAAACCCTTGGCGGTGAGAATGTTATAATACCCGAAACCAAAAACCTGCCGCAATCACTTGCTTTGATGGAAAAGTGCCACCTGTTTGTAAGCAATGATTCAGCGTTGATGCATATGGCTGCGGGCCTTGCCATACCGCAGGTGGCGGTATTCGCATATACGAACTACAAAGAACTTTACCCCTGGCAAAACAGGCATATTATTGTGCGTACTGAACTTGACTGCTCACCCTGTTTTTTTAATTCACCTAAACCCGTAAAATGTATTTATAGCGGCAAAGATGAATTCAAATGCATTAAGCTTGTTGAAGTGAGTGATGTAATGGCTGCCTGCGAAGCGTTAATCGAAGAAATTCCAGGTAATGTTGAATCTTGACATTGAGTTTAAGAATCCTCCCCTATCCATAAACGGGTAAACTCCCGTATTATAAATTATCCTATCCAGAATATTTTCAAATGTTAATCCAAAAGTAGCTTTCCCTATTCTGCCCATTATGTAAAAATCTAATGTGGCGTTGGCGGGGATGCGAACGCTGTTTTGCATCGAATTTAACTGAAATATGAATGGTGAAAACGTGTTTGAATATCCCGAATAAAACAATGACCTGTATTCAGACCAATAGCGGGTTGCAAGACCGATCTTGTATTCGAGTTTATTCCTGAATGCATTATCTTCCCATGCCAGATTTATTCTGCCGTAATTTTCCGGGCTATCCATATTATGATCATTTCTGAACGAATATGAATGATTTAATCCCAGCTTAAATTTAAACACTTTAATTTCAGAAAATAGATTTACTCCTCTGAATACGGTTGAAGGTGGAAAATTCATCAGGGTGAAATAGTAATCGTAAGTTCTCGTTTTGTAATAATAAAACTCTGTACCCGCGTTCATGAAATTGTTCCTGTAAACAGCTGAAGTGCTTACATGGTCATCCTTATAGCTGTATTGAAGCTTTAACAGAATGTTTTCGCCTTCCGATAATTTCAGCTTATACTCCGCTTTAGCGCCGGGAGTAATGCTAATGCTGTTAAAACCGGCGGAGTAATATTCATAATCAAATGCCTCAGAAAATCCCCTTACGAACCCGGAGACCAACAGATCATTATATTTTAAGGTCAGCTCCTGAATAAGATCAATATTTTTAGTATTCCTGTAAAAAGGCTCAGTTCCGTAACTGAAGTTATAATTTTTAACGGTATAATTAAACTCACCTTCAGAATTAGAATACAAAGTAAGCGTGCGGGATAAGCTAAAGCTCAATTGTTCTTTTAATTTTACTCCATAATTTATCCACTGGTAATTATTTTTTTCATAAATTCCGTTGGAATTGCTGCGGTTCTCTTCATCCCTGTACTTGCGGAATGAATTGCTGATAAAAACCTGAATGAGTGATATTGAATTCTTACCGGTTTTGAAAACTGCTCCCAGGTCAACATCAAATCTTTCTTTTATTCCATATGCATCACTGTTAAACACAAATGCCTCAGTTGCGTCAAAAACTTCGCCTTTATCTCCAAGGTTAACTGTATCAGGATCAATTCCGCCATTGAGGCCTTTCTGGATCCTGGCATAATTTACATATGCGAAAAAGTTGAGCTTGTTGTTTGGAGCGAATGTCAGGTTGAACCTGCCAAGCCATTTATCAAAATCGCTATTAGTATAATGGCCATCGTAGGAATGCTTAGTTATACCAAAGTTAAAATTCAGTTTACGGAACAAATTCTGATGAAAATTTCCGTCAAAGTACAGGTTTTCATATCTATCCTGGAAGTAACTGATCTCGGTATATGGTCTGAATTGAAATAGCTGCCGCTGAATAATGTTTATTGTATTACTGTATCCGTAAATATTATTACTGTAATCCCCGGAGAATTCGATTTCAGCAATTTCGTTTCTGGAAAACAAATTAAAATCTATGGATCCATCCAGCGGATCATTAATCGGTCTTCCATGTCTCAGCAAGCCTGTTCTGGTATAAGACTGCTGGTTGTAGTTTACAGGATTAAGCTGGCCAACATCCATGAATTTTGTATAATATCCCGGCACATAATTAAAAATATCCTCAAACGATTTTGTTGGATACCACAAAAATCTGCGGCGAGTCAGTGTATCGGGTGATGTTTTATTGATGTATTGGTAATTATGGTCAGCAAGAATAAAATTCTGCACATACGATGTGTCTTCTTTGGTTACGGGTGTAGTCTTTGGTTTGGTTGTATCCTGTGAAAAGGTAATGATATTAATTGATATCATGAATAGAATAAACGTGATCTTATATGTGATAATTTTATTCAATTAATATTTAATTCTGAAATTTTGTGGCTTCCCTTAAACAAGATTCCTGCCTTCGCAGGAATGACAAATGAATGAAAATTGATAGAATGTTTGAAGAATGATAACATGTCAAATGATTAACAAGAACCACTAAGTGATTATAGATCCCCGCTTTCGCGGGGATGTGTACATTAAACCTGAATAACGCCATCCACCATTTTTAGTGTACGGTCGGTCATTTCTGCGAATTTTTCGTTGTGTGTTACTATTACAAAGGTTTGGTTATACTTTTTGCGCAGATCAAATATCAGGTGCATTACTTCATCGCTGTTTTTGGTATCAAGATTGCCTGTAGGCTCATCGGCAAGAATAACCTTGGGTGAATTTATCAGCGCGCGCGCTATAGCTACGCGCTGCGCTTCGCCGCCGGAAAGCTCCGATGGTTTGTGATGCAGCCTTTCACCAAGCCCAACTTCGGTCAGTATATCCTTAGCCTTCTGCTCCACGGATTTCATCGATTTACCTGATATCATAGCCGCCAGGCATACATTTTCTATGGCGCTGAATTCCGGCAGCAGGTGGTGGAACTGGAACACGAAGCCAATACGAGTATTCCGGAATCTTGCCAACTCATTGCTGCTTAAGCGAAAGACGTCTTCGCCGTCAAAAATAACCTCGCCCTTAGTTGGTTTATCAAGCGTACCCATAATGTGCAGCAAAGTGCTCTTTCCCGCGCCGGAGGGTCCCACAATGGTTATCACTTCCCCTTCGAAGATTTCGGTATCAATACCCTTCAATACCTTCAGTGTTTCAGCTTTTGAAACCTGGTATTCCTTGGTTAAACCCGTGGTTTTAATTATTACTTTTCTTGCTGTATCCAAAATTATTTGTTTTAAATCAACTTTTAGTGAAAGATGAAAATTCGTTCATGTTGGTATTGTTGCTTGCCTGGCATTTAATCAAATCACAATAAAGATTCCTGCCTTCGCAGGAATGACAAAAAATATTCACTCCCAACGAATTGCCTTTATCGGCTCCTGCCTTGCGGCTTTAAATGCCGGGTAAAGTGATGCCAGCAGTGAAATTAACAGCGCGCATAATCCAACATAAATGAAATCAGTGTAACGTATATCGACAGGCAATGCATCAATTGAATATACCATTCCATCAAGCGGGTAAAACTTGAAATATATCTGACCCAAACAAATTGCCAAACCAAGCACTGAGCCTAAAATTGTGCCATAAACCCCGATCAATATTCCTTCAAACATAAAGATCTTAAGTATGCCTGAATTTTTTGTACCCATTGCCTTAAGTATTCCTATATCACGCTTTTTCTCTATGACCGTCATTGTCAATGAACCAACAATACTGAATGACGCCACTGCAATAATCAGGGAAAGCACAATAAATGCAGTCCATCTTTCAACCTGCATAACTGAATAAAGATCTTCGTGCATATCATACCAGGTATTTACCCTGTAACCTTTACCAAGCGCGGCGGTCAGTTTTTCCTTCTCGTCTTCGGAGTCGTCAATATCACCTATCCTAAGCTCTACACCGTTAACCGAATTGCCAAGGTCATACAGGCTCTGTGATTTGGGCAATGAAATAAATGAATATAGCTTATCATAATCACGGTTGTTAGCGTCAAATATTCCCCGCACAATGAATTTTTGTGTCTTCGGTGTAACAATCTGCGTCAAAGCTTTTTCCATTCCCACTGGACTCATAACCGTAATAGTATCAAGCACTCTCGCTTCAAGTTTTGCAGCAAGGCTGTTGCCGAGCACAATACCGCCAAACTCATCGTTATCTCTGAATTCAAAATTACCAAGAGTGACTTTTTCTTTTACATCAGAGAGTCCGGATATTTTTTTTTCATCAACACCTTTTACAAAAGCAACAATATTATTCTTCTTTGTGGATATGACGCCTTTATTGATAGTGTATGGAGCGATCTCTGTTGGTTTTGTTTCCGCTGATATTCTGCCCATTAGCGAGGCGTAATCTGTGACTGTTGACCCGGTATCGGCTTCAACCCTGATATGCGGGTCGAACCCCGTAAGTGTATCCACCTGGAATTTATTGAAACCGTTGAATACAGAGAGCATTACTATAAGCGCTGTGACTCCCACAGATAGCCCTATAACGGAAATTAAAGTAATTACAGTTATAAACTGCACTTTACGTTTTGAAAGCAGGTACCTTCTTGCTATAAATCTTTCGAACATTAAATTATATCTTCACTCTGTAATTATTCGTCAAACACCAGTATTGGCTCTCTGTACAGCCTCACTTTTTTAGAATCTATCTTGTGCTGTATATGTTTTTGCAGCTCTTCGTTTCGTTTATCGATATTCTCATCGGTCTGTAACGCGTCAATCAATATCTTGATGTGCAGCACCCTGTTTGGTATTAAATGCCGTGAAATACCCGCAGGCAGCTTCTGCTGCAGCCCCGCAATTTTAACAATATCATCTTTGCTCAGCTCAGGGAATACAAACAACAGACCTTCATCAGGCGAAAGCTCTTTGATCCTGGAAATATCGGTATCACTATCAATCCTTGTATAGCTGTACTTCTCATCATAAAACCTGTTTAAGGCTGATAGCTCACCCAGCATAGTTTCAAGATCGCCGCTTAACATCACAGAAAGCACTTTACCGGAAGTTGAGTGAACGATCAGTTCATTTTTGCTTTCAGGTTTACGGATATCTGTTAAAGATGCAGTAATCAACTTATTGCCTGCTGCAAATTCAATCAGCTCCTCAATGGTCATAAAGCTCACAAAGTGATACCATGATTTAAGCACAACATCACTTGATGCGTAATCGACAAGCTGCGCCAGAATCGCTTTGCAGCCGATCTGTTTGAGCGCCTCAAACCTGTTAGCGCCATCAATTAAAATGTAACTGCCGCTGTGATTTGCGACAATTAGCGGATTGTAGAGTACGTGTTCATCGTTAAAACGCTCAACCAGCCTGCTATAACGGTTATCTTCGCACTCTTCGTGCAATGCAACAGCCATAGAAGGCAGAAGTTTGAGTTCAAACTTTTCCCCGGCGAGGATGGACATAATTTAGTTTTGATCAAAATTTAAAAGGCAATATAACAAACATAAAGCTTGTTTTCTGTATAAAGATTAATACCTGTATTTGAGAAAAATCTCAGGAAATAATCATTTCCAGTCATAAAATACAAAAAATACAGCAAGCAGAATGCAGGCAAAGCCTGCAATGTAGTTCCATTTCAGCTTTTCATGGAAGAAAAAAACCGCAATTGCAATAAACACCACTATAGTAATAATTTCCTGTATGATCTTAAGCTGGAACAGGCTGAATACTTCTATTCCTATTCTGTTAGCCGGGACAGTTAGCGTATATTCGAAGAAAGCTATCCCCCAGCTTATCAATATTGCCCAGTATAGCGGCATAGCGCGGTTTTTTAAATGTCCGTACCATGCAAAGTTCATGAATATATTGGAAACCAGTAAAAGCGCGATCGTGTAATATGGCTGCATATAACAGTATTGTATTTCAGGATAGATGAGTTATTTAGAATATAAAATGGATTTTGCGGAACAAAGTTCTGCTGTGAAGAATTAAAACGTGAAGCCCAACCCTGCAGAAACTCCCCACGTCCCGGCTTCTTCAAGTCCGTAGGAACCACCCAGAGATAATCCTGTTTTTTTGGAGAGCATTAATCCGGCTCCCCCGTAGAGACTTTGTGAATTGTAATTGAGCCTCGTATTTCGTGAAAAAGAGAACCCGATGTAGGTTGAAACATTTTTTGAGATATTAAATGAGGGGCCACCGGAAATTACAATTTCAGGTTCAATTGAATAGTCATAAGAACTCTTTGCGCTGTCTATTTGATTCTGGATCACGGCGGGGTATTTTTTTGTATTTGGGAAATCTCTTCGCTGGAGAATGTTGAATTCAAAGCTGAGGTCATACCCGAAATTGCCGTTAACATAACCCTGCGCCACTCCGAGGTAAACATCAGCTTTACCTGTTCCAAGCTCGCTGTTCCGGCTTGCTGTAGGCAGTTTAACTACCGCCTGGATTCCGTGGATGAAATAATCTGTTTCGAGAAAGGAATATTTCACTCCTAAATAGGAGTCACCAAAGCCGTTTATTTTATTACCCTGGAAGTTGTAACTTTCCGTGTAAGGTGAAAGTCCCGCGGAAAGTTCAAGATCATCCGTTAATCCATAGTTCACAGATACAGGTATATCAATTACTTCATCGCTATATGATAACCCGATTGAAAGATTTGTTTTTCCCCGTTCCATTGTGAATGCATCTACGCCATAGCCCGGGCGGTTCGCATTAAGCAGGTATGAATAAGCAGTTTGCCCCAGTACTTCAAGGAGCCTGTTCCCGCGTATCCTTTGAGAAAAAATATTGCTGCTTAGAACAAGAGTAAGCAGTATAGCAATAAGCAGCCTGTGCGCGAAATTCATTTTATCAGAATTAGTAATAAAAAACGGGCATAGAAATTATGCCCGTATTGAGACGAATAAACTCAAATCTTATTTGCTTGTAATTTCAACTTCATTGCTTGCAATTACTGTTCCATCTTTTTTGAGACAGCTGACTTTGTATTTGCCGGGTTCTTTGAATTCAACATCATCAAAGTGGATATAATCCCAGCTTGACTGAACCGTGAACGGAAATGTTTCAACAGGTTTGCCTGTTGCGACATCTGTTACATTTACATCCACTGATGTAACTCCTATTGGCTTGGAAAGTTTAAGCATAACTGTAATTGTACCGGTTGTAAACTTGGTTCCTTCGCCAATTTCTTTGGTTGTATATTTTTCGCAGAAGTACAGCCTGTCACCGCCTGTAAGATTCTGCAGTTTGGAACATGATACCACTATTAAAAATAAGACAGCTAAAGAAGCGAAAAGTTTAACCCGGTTTAGATTCATCTTTGTATTCATTTTGTCTCCTTAAATTTTTTCCCCTTTATGGAATTTATACTGTAAAATAACGATTTATCTCAAAAAATAAAACATTCAATTGCCAATTGATTCCATGTATTTCAGCCCATTCACATCACCCCACAGGCCTTTTTTGTTCTTCCTGGCATCTTCTTCTGCCCTTATGAACTCACTCTGTTTTGTTACATTGAACCTTCTGTAAGCGTTAGCGTAACCCTCTTCAACAATTTTCAGATTGACAAAAGTACCGTCTTCGAGGTAAACATACCTCAGCAGCCTGCCGTATTTATCTTTGTCATCGCCTTTGGAATCAGGTATCAGCACCACACGCTTACCGCCGATAAGCCTGGTGGTAAAATCAGAAGACAGCGAACCAAGTTTCCGTATGGTTTCTTTATCTTTGCCTGTACGCTCGGAATCACGGTCAAACTTATCTGAATTCCATTTTTCCGGGGTGTCTATCCCCAGCATTCTGATCTTTTCATTCTTTCCGTTGATCTCAGCTTCAAACGTATCGCCATCAAAAACCTTTTTTACTAAATAAGACTTCTTATCTTTTGATTCCTTATCATCAAGTTTCGGGATGATGTACTTCCATCCAAAATAGATTATCAGCGCAAGTACAGCAACTGTTGTTACTGTCTTAAGAGTAAGTTTAATTAATGACTTCAATAATTCTTCCTTTTACATTAGGTCTATCTTTCGAAATGGTAATACCTTTTAAGAGAATTTGTTTTGTTGATGACACCTGTTTTTCGGTTTCACCTGATATTTCGCAAATTAGATCACCCGCTTTAACTGCGTCATATACTTTCTTCTTAAGAATGATCGCAGATGAATAATCGATCTTATCCTCAACAGCTTTTCTGCCGCAGCCAAGATTTACTGCTGCCAGTCCGAAAGTTAACGCATCAAGTTCAGTTATAAAGCCGCTTTCAGCGGCTGTAATTGAATCAGTGAATTGCGGCTTAGGATATTTTTCGGGTGAATTTATGACCGATACATCACCACCCTGCATTTCAACCAGCGCCTTGAATTTTTCAAAGCACTCGCCGCTGTTTAACTTTTCTTCCGCAAGTTTCACACCCTGATCAATATCCGCACACTTCCCCGCAAGCTGAAGCATTGCTCCCGCAAGGTAAAGAGTAACTTCCACAAGATCTTGGGAAAGCGGTGTTACTTCTCTATCGGGGTCCATTATTTCAATGCATTCCAGAATTTCAGACCAGTTCCCGATAGCGTACCCTAAAGGAGAGCTCATATCGGTAAGTATAGCGATTGCCTGTTGTCCAAAATCCTTTGAAGTCTTCAGCAGTTTTGAAGCAAGCTCTTTGGATTTTTCATAAGTTGGCAGTGTTGAACCATTACCTACTTTTACATCATATACAATCCCTTCGGAGCCTTCGGCAATTTTTTTGCTTGTGATGCTTGCAGTTATTAGACCAACATTTTCAACTGTAGCAGTAACATCCCGCAGAGCATATATTTTCTTATCCGCGGGAGTTAAGGTATCGGTCTGTCCGATCATAGATACATTCAGCTTCTCCAGATTCTTTACAAATTCAGGTATCGAAAGATGAACATTGAATCCGGGAATTGATTCAAGCTTATCAAGCGTACCGCCGGTGTGTCCCAAACCCCTGCCTGACATCATAGGCACCACTACATCAAAACAGGCTATCAGCGGAGCCAATATGATCGAAGTTTTATCGCCAACTCCTCCGGTTGAGTGTTTATCGATCTTTGGTTTATTTATATGTGATAGATCTACTTTTTCACCTGAGTTTATAAATGCTTTTACGAAGCCAAGGGTTTCTTCACCGTTTAAACCTCTGAAATATATAGCCATTAACAGTGCGGATTTTTGATAATCCGGGATTCTGCCCTTAACATAGTGAGAAATGAAGTAGTTAATATCTTCTTCAGATAAAATTTCACCATTTCGCTTCTTTTTTATGATTTCTACGGGATTCATATCTGCAAATATATGATTTAAAGCTGAAAATTATTTGCCATAAAATGAGTATTATTTTGATATATTTATATGTACATGAAGTTAAATTGATATATTGAAATACATTGGATAAAATGTTATCTTACAATCAAATCTATATGAAGATTGTAATAAGGGAGGATTATTACAACACTTCCGGATAATTCCATTTTCATCAATAATTTTTCAAATAATTTAAACAAAATTGATATGAAAATTTTCTTTTCCGCATTACTTCTTTTTTCGTTTTTAACTTCATCCGTTTTTTCAAGCAGCTCAATGTGGCAGGATGTCCAGCCCGGTTCTTTTAATGTAAAAGGCACAGTTTATCTTGCGCCAATAACATACAGAACAGTAAAACTGAACAAAGTTGAATTATATAACGTACTTCGTTCAGCTCCGCTGGAATCGGTAGTTAAGGTTAGAAATTCAAACGTTGTTATATCTTTGCCAATGCCTAATGGCTCTTTTGCGAGATTTAACTTTGTAGAATCACCAATAATGGAGCCCGGTCTCCAGGCGCAGCTTCCTGCGACAAGAACCTATCTTGGCCAGGGAATTGACGACCCGCACGCAATTGTAAGATTTGATAATACTCCATTGGGTTTCCACGCGATGATCCTTTCACCTAACGGGGCAGTTTTCATCGATCCTTACAGCATGAATGAAACTGACTATTACATTTCATATTACAGAGAAGATTACAGACCGGCAGTTCAGCAGAATTTTGTTTGTTTAACCGAAAATTCACATGAAAAACCGGTTTATAACAACATAGTTAACAGAACAGGCGAGCAGTTACGTTCTTACAGACTTGCAGTTGCCTGTACGGGTGAGTTTACAACTCTTCTTGGCGGCCAGGCTAATGCCATGAATAATGTTGTAACAACAGTTAACAGAATTACAGGCGTATATGAAACAGATATGTCTGTAAGACTGATAATTATTGCTAACAACATGAGCATTATTTACACAGATGGCAATACTGATCCATACACAAATAACAATGGAAGCACATTGCTGAGCCAAAACCAATCTAATCTTGATGCTGTAATTGGAACCGCCAACTATGATATAGGACATGTATTCAGCACAGGCAGCTTTGGCGGTATTGCGGGTCTTAGTGTAGTTTGTGTTAATGGCCAGAAGGCACGCGGTGCAACAGGCTCAACTTCACCAATTGGTGATCCATGGTCAATTGATTATGTAGCCCATGAAATGGGACACCAGTTTTCAGGTAACCATACACAGAATAATACAAGCTGTAACGCTAATCCGCCCACAGCATGGGAACCGGGAAGCGGAATTACCATTATGGGTTACGCAGGTGTATGCTCACCGAGTCTTGCAAACAACAGTATCCCCTATTTACATGGCGGAAACCTGTTTGTAGAGATGATACCATTCACACAATTCGGTAACGGCAATAACTGCCCCACAACCACAAATACAGGTAACAATCCGCCGGTTCTTACAATGCCAACAGTTGCGGGTTTTGTAATACCTATATCAACACCGTTCAGTTTGACAGGTTCAGCTACCGATCCTGATAACGACCCATTGACATATTCATGGGAACAGACAAATATCGGACCTCAGGGTAATCCAAACAGTCCAACAGGAAACGCGCCAATTTTCAGGCCGTTTTCTCCGGTAACAAACGGTACAAGAGTGTTTCCTAAACTTTCAGATATAATCAACAATACACAAACATTAGGCGAACGTTTACCAACTTATGACAGGCTTCTTAAATTCAGAATGACCGTCAGAGATAACCGCGCAGGCGGCGGCGGTATTTCATCTGATGAAGTTGTATTCCAGGCTACGGCAACCGCCGGTCCCTTCCTCGTAACTTATCCAAACACCAACGTTACAATTGGCGGAATACAGACAGTTACATGGGATGTCGCGAACACAACAGCTGCTCCTGTGAGCTGCGCGAACGTAAAGATATCGCTTTCAACAGATGGCGGTAATACTTTCCCGACGGTACTTGTTGCAAGTACAGCAAATGACGGCAGTGAATCAGTTACACTGCCCGCTATTGAAAATTCACAGGCCAGAATAAAGATCGAAGCGCTTGGAAATATCTTCTTTGATATGTCCAATGCCAACTTCACGATCACAGCAAATATCGGTATCAATAATAACCAGAACGGAACACCTGTAAAATTTGAGCTTGCTCAGAATTTCCCGAATCCGTTTAACCCGGTAACAATATTAACTTATGCTCTTCCCAAGAAATCAGCGGTTACATTAAAGATATATGACGCGCTGGGCAGAGAAACCGCTACACTTATTAATAATGAAATTAAGACCGAAGGCTACTATAACGTTGAATTTGACGGAACAAGCCTGCCGAGCGGAATTTATTATTACAGAATTGAAGCGGGTGAGTTTGTTGATACAAAGAAGATGATAATGATAAAGTAAAAATCACTGATTTTTAAAGTTGGATTATAACCCCGGTTAATAGCCGGGGTTTTTTTATGTGCGAACCCTGAAAGGGTTCGATTACGAAAATATGCAATAGTCAAATGTAGTCGAGCCACTGCCAAAGACAGTCCTGCGGCTTTAAGGGCTCGTTCAAGATAAAACCTATACCTACGTGCGAACCCGGATAGTTTCTACTACAACGAAATTCAAACTGCTTTTCCTGGATTGCACTGACTGTGTCAGTGCATGCATCAACATAGTTTCTGCAAAAGCAGACAGGGATACACTCCAACGAAAATCTTAAAGGGCTCCTTGTTGATTTAACTCAATTCTAAGTACAAATACAGAAAGCTTGTAGACCGACTTTGACAGATATTCGCAAACGAGTTACTTTAACCAGTAGAATATAGCCAATACCTTTAAGGGCTCATTTGAAATTGCTATATTGCCACATATTTGCATTGAAATTTTACAAAATATTGGACATATTTGGTCTTATATTAAATATTTATTAAGAGATTGATAACCGATAACTTCATTGAAAATACAAAATCAGTTGCTGACCTGAAAATTGGTGATACTGCAAAGATCATTTCGGTTGGTGATGATTGTATTGATATACATTGCCACTGTTTAAGGCTAATGGAACTGGGCTTTACGCCCGGTCAGGAAGTGACAGTTGTCGCAAAATCCCCTTTCAAAGATCCGGTCGCGGTTTCTGTAAGGGGAACGATCATAGCTTTGAGAAAGAACGAAGCTGAATGCATTAAGATAAACTGAAAAGATGGTTTTAAACGCAGAAAAAAAAGATACCGGAACTAACACCCTTAATAACATATCAAAAGAAAATAATCTGCCCGTAATAGCGCTTATTGGCATGCCAAATTCCGGCAAAACTACATTATTCAATTCGCTTACAGGTTCTAATTTCAAAACATCCAATTACCCGGGTGCTACTGTAGAGTACTCCGTTGGTAAACTGATAAGCAGGTATGGTTTTGACGCTTATATAATGGATTCACCCGGTATAATCAGTCTGAACCCCGGTTCGCCTGATGAAGATGTAACAATTGACGGATTATTCCACCATCCTAAATTCGGTTTACCGGATGTAGTAATAGTAACCTGTGATGTTACCCAGCTTTCACGGCAGCTTTACCTGGTTAAGCAGGTTATTGAAACAGGCTTCAAGACGATTATTGCATTAACAATGAATGATCTGCTGGCAAAAAAAGATCTTGAAGTATCAACCGAAAAACTCTCAGACCTTCTGAAAACCCCTGTCTTTAAAATAAACAGCAAGTCACGGGAGGGTTTAAGTGAAGCTATCAGCCGCACAGAATCAATGTTACAGGATGATTCCATCGCGGACTATAAATCCAGGATTCATAAACTGCCGCTTCCTTCAGAAGATGAAGTTGCCAAGATGTATGAATATACGGAATCCGCCGAAAAACATGTATTAGAACATAAGACTAACAAACTCGATCTTGATGAAATAAACAGGAAGAGTTTCCATTCACTTTCAAGAACGCCCGATAAGAGTTCTCTAAAGCTTGATAAGATCTTTCTGCATCCAATTTGGGGAATATTCATATTCTTCATTTCAATGGGGATCATATTTACATCAATTTTCTGGATAGCCCAGCCGCTAATGGACCTGATAGATGCGGGCTTCAGCAATTTATCATCGCTGGTATCTGACTCGCTGCCGCCTGATACATGGTACAGCAGTCTTATTACCAACGGTATGATAAACGGCTTCGGTTCAGTTATGATATTCGTTCCGCAGATTGTAATATTATTTATACTGCTTGGCTTGCTTGAAGATACGGGATACCTTGCAAGAGCGGCGATGCTTATAGATAAACCGTTAAGTAAGTTCGGACTCAACGGCAGATCTTTCATTCCAATGCTCTCAGGCTACGCCTGCGCAATTCCCGCAATGATGGCAGCCAGAACTATATCAAACAGGCGCGAGCGCTTCCTGACTATTATGATAATTCCGCTTATGAGCTGCAGCGCAAGGCTCCCCGTGTACGCCATGCTTCTTGCGTTTGTGGTGCCGCCGGATAAACCATGGGTCGCCGGTCTTGGACTTGGCGCGTTATACCTCTTCAGCATAATTGCCGGCGCGGTTACTGCGGGCATAATAAGTAAATTCAAAAAGACTGAGGAAAAATCCACTTTTATGCTGGAACTGCCTCCGTACCGCGCGCCTGTTTTCAGGCATGTTTTTAAGAATACATACTATAAAGCGCTGGTTTACGTTAAGCAGGCGGGTCCGATTATTATTGTGTTTTCGCTTGTGCTGTGGGCGCTGACTTATTTTCCAAATGTTGATCCTGTTCTGCCTGAATCAAGGACTTCAGGTCTTGATGAAGACCAGGTCAGTATGCTGATCGAATCCGAACGACTCAATACATCTTTTGCGGCGACTGTTGGCAAATATGTATTTGAACCTGTACTCGCTCCGCTTGGTTGGGATTGGCGAATAGGAGTATCACTTATTTCAGCATTTGCTGCCCGCGAAATTTTTGTGAGCGCAATGGCCATTACTTTCAATATAACTGAAAGTGAAGATGATGAAGATAATTTCAGGCACTCTATTTTAACTTCAATGCGCGAAGCGCGTTCACCCGACGGTACAAAACCGCTGTTCACAACAGCATCAACAATTGCGCTGATAATTTATTTCATGTTCGCGATGCAATGCCTTTCTACCGTAGCGGTAGCGCGTAAGGAAACAGGTTCGTGGAAAATTCCCTTATTGCAGATAGGACTGTACACCGTAATGGCATACGTACTCGCATTTGTTACTTACCGTGGGTTGAATCTGCTGGGAATACAGTGATTTATTGAATTGCAGGCTTAAAGTGATTTTATATTGAGTAAATGTTGCTTAAATTCGTGTAATGAAAGGATTCAAATTATGAAAAACACACTTAAATTATTTTCAGCAATTGCAGTCATATCCGTTTTATATATCGGTTTTTCAGCCGCTAACGCTGATGCAGGCAAAGCAAATTGCGACGCGTATATTTACGTTTCAAACAACTCATTGTTTGAGATAAATTTAACCATTGATGGTTTCCCTTCAGGCAATTTGCTTGTGGGTAAAAGCAAAACTTATACAATAAATCTTGCAAATGACCAGGGCAAACGCATTAAGGTGAAAGCTGAATACCAGGACCCTGACTACATTGACCCCAAGGCAATAACTTATGTAACAAAACAGAAGGTCGAGTGCGGTGGAAGTGATTCAGTTTTTGTAGCGTTTTCAAAATAAAAGTTTAGCTTAGCAAAAATAAAAAGCCCGACTAAGCGGGCTTTTTTATAATCATTGAGTCATCTTATTTTAACAACACCATTTTTTTAGTTTCCATATAATTAACGGTAAATATTTTATAAAAATATACTCCGCTTGTTATATTACTGCCGTCAAAATCAACCTCATAAGTGCCGGGATTTAACTGCTGGTTTACCGGGGTTGATACTTCCCTGCCCAAAAAATCATAAACAACAAGTTTAATAATGTCTGATCTAGGCACATCAAATATTATTTTTGTGACAGGATTGAACGGGTTTGGATAATTTTGAGAAAGTGAAAAAGTGTTAGGAATTTCCGAACTGATTTGTTGAATACCAATAGGGTCTCCCCCATTTGTAGTTCTGCATATTCTGCCTGAATCCGCAACAAGTCCTCCATAGTTCGCATCAAAAAAATGTATGCTGAAAATGGCATTACTCCCGTTAGGATTTTGAATTGGGGGTATTTGCATATCCCATGAAGTACCCCCGTTATTAGTACGAAAAACATATCCATCATTTGTTGCTTCATTTTTAACACCTATCCATCCGGTATTTGGATTGAGAAAGAAAACAGCTCTGCTTTTTCCTGCAATAGGATAACCGAATATAGGTACATTTGTCCAGGTCATTCCGCCATTTGAAGTTTTCTTAACCAGCATATTTTCACCTACAACCCAACCATTATTAAAGTCCGAGAAGTGAATTGAACGATAATTAACCTGTGCATTAGTACCGAAAGGTGCAAACCAGTTAACACCGCCGTTGGTTGTTTTTCGAATAGTGTCAGAAGTATTGCCAAGACTTCCTCCATTTGTAGGCATTAACCAGCCCGTATTAGCATTTATGAAAAATGGAAAACCGCCTACAGGAGGTGTTATACTATTCCAATTTAAACCTCCATTTGTAGTTTTGAAAATTCCTCCTCCAGTATAACCTGAGTTAAATATTAGAATCCAGCCGTTATTAGCATCAACAAACTGGATATAAATTCCAGCATCGTATGAAGGTATTGTTAATTTTGACCAGCTAACTCCGCTATTAGTAGTTTTATAAACTCTTGCACCGTTATAGTTACCTCCGGACATTTTGGTTCTAATTATCCAGCCTGTTGAGAGATTTATAAAACTGATGCTTAAGGCAGGATCGCTCCAAGAAAACAATGTATCAATAGGCTCAGGTGATACTATAAGCCAGTTAGCCCCGCCGTTAGTAGTGTGCAAAAGTTTACCGTCTCCTGCAGAAACCCAGCCTTCATTGGCGGAGACGTATTGAATTTTTCCTAGAATTGACCCGCCAAGATGATAAGGGTTATCTTGAAGCATCCATTGGGTAAAACAACTTTCATTTATTATAGTACATTGTATAATAAAAATGACAGCAATTGTATAACTAATATTTTTCATGTTTTTCAAATTGAATTTATTAATTAAACTGCTTTAATAATTATTCTTAACTTATCAACCTTATAAACAAAGCTATAAAATAACTGCGTTATTTTAATAGTCCATCTAAGCCAGATTTACTACCTTCGCTATCGCTCTATTAGTAAGGCTTAATTGACTTCGTCATTTAATCAACATCATTTTTTTTGTTTCTTTAACCAAGCCATCAACATACATTGTATAGAAGTAAATGCCCGAAGGATATTTCTTCCCTTCGAAAACGGCATTATAAATGCCTGCACTGTACTGCAAGTCAACAAGTTCTGCTACTTCCCTTCCAAGAAGATCAGATACAGTAATTTTGACCCTGCTTAATTTACCTACAGAAAAATCAATATTTGTAACAGGGTTAAACGGGTTAGAATAATTTTGACTTAATTTGAACTCAGCAGGCTCATTGTTAGAAGCAATACCCGTAAGCACTGTATATTGTAGGTATGTTGCCGGAGCTATTGAACCCGGGGGATTCAACCCTTTTCCTCCAACAGGCAATGTGCCAACAAAGTTAGCCATTGAATCCTGCGCGGCAAAGTAATAATCTACAACACTCCCAACGCTCTGCCCCGGAATAGTGAACCTGAATGTATCGAGATTATTGTAAACATAATTCAATGCTGTAAATGAGCCTCCGTTTACCCTGTAATAGAGCCTGGGTCCGTTTGTTACTTTTTTGATCGCATACGGTGAATTAATTGTAACTACCGCTGTTCTCGGCCCGGTATCGCTTGTACCTGCTATTGGTGTGTGAACGAAGTTTATTGTGTAATTCCAGCCGTATGTCATTAGCGCTGCAAGTGATGCCTGAGTAAATTTCAGGAAATACGGCATTTTTATGTTCGCGAAGTTATCGTTTATTGTATGATAATACGGATGAAAATCACTCATAAGCTCAATGCCGCAATACGCATTATATCCGCGCTGCCAGAAGTAATAGTGATCACTTGATGACATATTGCCTACTGAAACTACAGGATCAAGTATTGGCTGATAAATATTGTAAGCCAATTTTGTAATATTTGTAAAACTTGAGGATGCTGAATTGGTAAAAAGATTAAGTTTGTAGTCATTGTTGCTATCCCAGGCGATCATATCAAAATTCAATACACCCTTAATTGAATCTCCCCTGTTATAAGATGAATCCGCATAAGCATGGCTGCCGATGAGACCCTGTTCTTCTTCATCAAATGCGACAAATATGAGCGTATAATCAAAAGTGAACGGAGCAAGCAGCCTTGCTGCTTCCATAACCGCGCAGGTTCCCGATGCGTTATCATCAGCTCCCGGCGCCAAAGAACCTGATGGCATATTATCATAGTGTCCGCATATTATATAATATTGGTTGGGATATTTACTGCCGATCTTTGTGGCTAATACGTTCTGCCCGTTCGTTCTGTAGTTCATATACCTTGCTGTGAGTCCATAACTTAAAAACCGCTCATAAATGAACTGGGCTGCTTTAGGATTATGCACTGAGTTTGAGTGTCGTGAGACAATTGTGTATGGTGCACCGCCAATGATAGTGGATGTATCACCGCAAAGTTCACGGTTCAGTTTAGAAAGTGTTTGTAGTGTTACGAGATTGGAAATTGAATCAATACGCGGGCTGTAACCTACCTGTGTATAAATGTTCGTAGAAAAAACGAAAAGAACAATAATAGCTGTAGTTATTGCTTTCATTGGATTATTGGAATAGATTGTTAAATGCCGGGGATGGATGAATGCGGAATTTTAACCTGAATTGAGGTTGGAGGTATTACAAATATATCTTTTCAATTAAGGAAAAGTTATGATATTTATCATTAATTATAATGAGAAATAACTTCAAAAATTGATATTCGGTTTATTTTTCTATTTTACCAATACCATTTTCTTTGATTCAACAAAACCTCGCCCTGTTTGCCCCTTTGGGGAGCCGGTCGAAGGATCACCCGCTTCAAGCCTATAAAAATACACGCCGCTTGGATAATTTGACGCATCCCAATCAACATTATAACTGCCCGGCTGCATTTGCTCGTTTACAAGTGTTGTTATTTCTCTGCCAAGCAGATCGAAGATAGTCAGCTTAACAAACACAGCCCGCCCTTCGGTAACCCCTCTCAAGAAGGGAATCGAAAAACTAATATTCGTAACCGGATTGAACGGGTTTGGATAGTTTTGGGAGAGTGAAAACTTTTCAGGTGCTATTTCAGGATTGTGGGTAACAAAAGTTAATCCCCCGTTTGTAGTTTTTAACACTTTGCCTGAATCACCACATATATAGCCATTTGCCGGATCAACAAAGGAATATCCCTTGACATCAAAGCTCATCAGTGACATCATCACCTGGAATGATGCACCGCCGTTATTGGTGACATACAGTCTGCCGGTATAGGGTGAATTGCGGTTAGTTCCCATGAACCAGCCGGTATTTTCATCAGTGAAACTGATATTCTGAACTCGCAGGTTATTTGGCACTGTTATTTGAGACCAGTTCAAACCAAAATTTGTGGTTCTTAGCAGCAGGGATGAATCACACCCAATAAATCCGAGTCCTGAAGACCTTAGATAAACTGATTCAATATATTTAGTTGAGCCGGTTGAATAAGTAGTCCAGTTCGATCCGCCGTTTGAAGTATATAACACACCCTTTAAGCCTGATTGGCTTAAAGCAACAAATCCGGTGTTTGCATCTGCAAAGTGAATCTTGCCCGGTGCTGAACCGTTATAAACTGTGCTCCATCCTGCCCCTGAATTCTTCTTCACTTCCAAACTTAAAGAAATGTAAGTTACTCCACCAGCTTCAAAGACATCACTTACACCATAACCCATTGAACCAAAATTTCTGGTGCCAGACCATGTTGCGCCCTGGTCTGTTGACTGCTGAACAGAAAACGATGGGAAACCGCCAACGCCCGGATTATATAACTCTTTGTACCAGCTTTCATGTGAAAACACCCAAAGTTTATTAAGCCAGCTTGTACCTTCAAACCAGCTATTGCTTCCGCTAAAAGATATATTCCATTTATCACCCCCGGTAGTTGTAATAAACAACAACGAACCTTCACCCATCATCGCGCCGGTTGAAGCGCCGGTAAATGAGATCCTGCTTAAGTTAGTTCTAGAGCCGCCCAGGTTATAGGCATTCTGATTCACCTGATCCGTTCCGTAACACTTAATGATCCAACCTTTTTCACCGCAAACAAATGAAGTTGCTGAATCCACAATACTGATATCCCTGAATTTGTTCCCATGGAAAAGCTGGTAAGAACACCATGGCTGCCAGGATGATCCGCCATTCGTAGTTCTGGATATGGGTCCGTTTTTACCATACACATAACCTGTACTTGCGTTAACAAATTTAACAGAGTTCTCTTCACCTGCATAGCCAACCTGGAAACTGTTCCACGTATTTCCACCATCTGTGGTTTTCCTTGAACCAAGCCGGGCAGTTAAAAATCCGGTCGTTGAGTTTATAAAGCACGCACTATAAAGATTCTCTGTACCAACTATCTGAACATTCCAGTTTACTCCGCAATTTGTAGTAATGAGAAACTTGCCGCTATCACCGCATACAAATCCTTTTAATGAATCATAAAAATATACGCTCCTCAAATTTGCTGATGTGACACTTGCGTATTGCCATCCTGTAATACCTGAAGTGGTTTTATAAAGTTCGCCGCTATCGCCGACAGCAAAGCCGGTATTTTGGTTGATAAAAGTAATTGATCTTAACGCATAACCGCTGGTGGTTGCAATAGAAGTCCAGGAGGCTCCGCCGGTAGAAGTATATAATATTAAACCGCCATCACCTGCAACGTAACCGGTATTCGCATTAAAAAAATGCATTGCGTAAAGATCCCGGGTAGTATTGGTTGGAATACTGATCCAGTCTGTTGAACCGGATACATTCTTCAAAAAAGCTCCGCCGGAACCAATAACATAACCCGTGTTCTGATCAAAAAATTTTATACCGTAGAAATCAATTTGCGGATCGGGGTTGATATAAGCCCAGTCTGAATTCTGAGAATATACAACGAGTGGAAGTAGGAAAACTAAAGTAATTATGGCTTTCATAGGCCGCCTCCTGTTTTAGGTTATTCAAATATAATCAATAATTTCCGGAATTATTATTTAAATATTAACATAGCTTTAAAAATTGCAATTATGAAGCATTTACGTTATTTTTGTTGAAAAACAATGTATGTCAACCAAAGAACAAGTTCTGGATGCTGTTCAGAAAATGTCACCGGAAGCAACAATTGATGAGATATTGGATGAGCTTATCTTCATTAAAAAAGTTCAAACCGGAATCTCACAATCAGAAAAAGGTGCAACATTTACAACTGATGAAGCAAAAGAGAAATTAGCAAGATGGCTGAAGTAAATTGGACAAAATTTGCTTTGGAAAATATCAGCGACATTGCTGATTTCATTTCTAAAGATTCGGTTAGTTATGCCGAATTATTTGTAAGAAGAATATTCGAAAAGGTTGTAATACTGCAAGATCATCCAAACTCCGGCAGGATTGTACCGGAATTTGAAAATATTCACATTCGGGAATTAATTTTTTCGCAATTACCGAATTGTTTACCGGTTAATAATTCCCGGTGTTGATATTATTACAGTCCATCATAGTGCACGGTTACTTTCAAACTCTCCTCTTTTTGATAATTAATTGAATTATTATGCATATAATTGATTGGGTCATAATTGCGTTATACTTCATCATCAGTCTCGCAATAGGTTTATATTACTACAAGAAAGCAAGCGGCAACACAGAAGATTTTTTCCTTTCCGGCAGAAAACTGCCATGGTGGCTTGCGGGTCTGAGCATGGTGGCTACAACATTCGCGGCTGATACTCCCCTTGCAGTTGCCGAGCTTGTAGGGCAAAACGGCATCGCGGGCAACTGGCTGTGGTGGAACATGCTCATTGGGGGCATGCTCACAGTGTTTTTCTTCGCCAAACTTTGGCGCAGGGCCGGCATATTAACCGATGTTGAATTCATTGAGCTCAGATATTCAGGTAAATCAGCTTCATTCCTTAGAGGATTCAAAGCTTTATACCTGGGTATATTTATGAATTGCATAATTATGGGCTGGGTTAACCTTGCAATGGGTAAGATACTTCTTGGTATGTTTCCTGAATACGTGAATACCGGTAATGTGATATATTTCCTGGCAGCAGGTATGTTCATAACGGCAATTTACTCCGCACTCTCAGGGTTATGGGGCGTAGCGGTTACGGATGCGTTTCAGTTCATTCTTGCGATGGCAGGCTGTATTATACTTGCGATAATAGTGGTTAACTCACCTCAGATTGGCGGTATAACGGGCCTGCAGGAAAAACTACCTGACTGGGCGTTGAGATTTACTCCCCAAATTGGCGGTGAAACGGGAACTTCAACAGGTACAGGCGGTATTTTAATGATGACGGTATCTACATTTTTGGCATTTATCGGAATTCAATGGTGGGCCAGCTGGTATCCAGGCGCTGAACCGGGTGGCGGTGGTTATATTGCGCAGAGAATAATGTCCGCCAAAGACGAGAAAAACTCACTACTTGCAACGTTATTCTTTCAAGTTGCCCACTATTGTATAAGGCCGTGGCCATGGATACTTGTCGGGCTTTCAGCTATCGTTCTCTATCCTGAACTTTCCATGCAGGATAAAGGGCTTGGTTATGTTAAAGCCATGAACGATTTCCTTCCAATCGGATTAAAAGGATTACTTCTGGCCGCATTCTTTGCGGCGTATATGTCAACCATAGCAACCCATCTTAACTGGGGCACTTCTTATTTTGTCAACGATTTTTATAAACGATTCATCGCGCCGGGCAGACCCGAAAAGAGCTATGTATCTGTATCCCGGGTTGTAACAATTCTCTTTATGGCAATATCCGTCTTAGTCACAGTTTTCATGACAACAATTTCAGGTGTTTGGGCATTTGTTATTGAGTGCGGCGCGGGGCTTGGATTAATTCTTATCCTCCGCTGGTACTGGTGGCGCATTAACGCGATTTCAGAAATTGTCGCGACTGTAACGCCATTTGTTGTTTATGGTGTGCTATACTTCGGTGATTTTGGCATTAAGTTTCCGGATACCTTGTTTATCATAGTACCAATTACAACTCTCGCATGGCTTGTAACAGTATTTATAACCAGGCCTGTAGATGACAACAAGCTTTCAATATTTTACATGCGTGTTCACCCCGGCGGATTAGGCTGGAAGAAATATTCACTTAAGCATCCGCACATAAAAGCTGATCGCGGCTACGCAGTTTTGTTTATTGACTGGATGCTTGGGATAATTCTGGTGTACATGTACCTGTTTGGAATTGGTAAAGTGATATTAGGTGATTACATGGCAGGATTAATTTACATTACCCTTGGTACAGCGGCCGGGTGGATAATTTTAAAGCATGTAAATTACCTCGGCTGGGATGAAGTTGTGAAGAAGAAGTAAATAGTTCATTTGAACTTTTTATGTGCGACCCCTACGGGGTCGTTACATTTTTCTAGCCGAAAGGCTATAAACGTGTGATGCCTACGGCATCATAAAAGCATAAGATCATAGTATTCTCCCTGATTATTCAACTCATTACGTTAAACTATGATATTTATTGCCTCAATAGTTTATAAATTTTATAATTATTCACAATATTTTTTTTGACTCAGAAGGTGTCGCATGTTTATAGCTAACATCTTTCAGATTGATTCGACCCCGGAGGGGTCACACGTTTATGGCTTCATAGAACACAAAAAGATTCGACCCCGTAGGTGTCGCACGTAGTTATACATAATAATATTACCAAACCCATAGAATTGACTAATATTTTATCAGTGTAACCATTATAATTGCACAATACTCATTGATTATTACTAATTGATTTGAATCCATCATACTACTTTAAAGAATTTATGCGATATCTGAAAACAGCAAAGTCGGCTGTTATCAGTTCAACTATAGTGATTGCGCTGGCGGTGCTGCTGCTTGGCATTTACGTAACAATTTCCATAAATTCCGTAAAACTGCTAAAGCTTATCCGCGATAAAGTAGAAATTGACGCTTATTTGACAGATAACATCCAAACAGCGGATATCACTAAAATTACAGCTTCTATAAAATCAATTGGCGGTGTGAAGAGTGTAAACTTTGTTTCAAAAGATGAAGCTGCAAAGATATTTGCAGAAGAATTCGGGCAGGATATACTTGAAGTATTTGACCATAATCCCCTGCCTCCATCACTTAAGATCAATTTATATGATGAATACAAGACAATAGACCGGATAGAAAAGATCAAACTGGAACTTACCAAAAACAGGGAAATAACGGATGTTGTGTATGCACAGAAGAACCTGGAAATTATTGAGCGCAATTCACAATCATTGGTTTTTCTGAATTTGAGTTTATTGGTGATAATTACGTTTTCATCAATATTTCTTATCGGTAACACGATCAGATTGATGATCGTTGCCAAAAAAGATACAATTGAAATTATGAAGCTTATAGGCGCAACAAAGGAAACCATCAGAACGCCGTTTATAATGGAGGGGTTTTTTCAGGGATTTGTTGGAAGTCTGCTAGCGGTAATATTGCTTCAGGTGTTCTTGGGATATTTTTATTCCACATACACCAACAACGATTTCAATTTTTCGATCATTGATACTAAGTTCCTGATATTACTTGTCATATTTGGTTCCGTACTTGGAACGCTTGGCAGCGCATTATCAATCAGAAGATTTCTGAAAATCGCCTGAAAAACGACAGAAAATCCTTACCCATTAAAAATTTACCAAAAACAAATATTTTTTTTCAGATATTGCATTTTCTTACATTTTTAACTACTTTTGTATAGAAATGGCAGAATTCAAAAAATTTGACCAGAGAAATTGGGTAAAAACCAATTTAAGTTATAAGAAGGATACCGGCAGCTGGGCATGGATCTTGCACCGAATAACCGGAATTGCTTTGCTGGGATATCTTTTTATGCATATATATTCCCTTTCACCGCTATCACAAGGAAAAGAAGCATTTGATACATTTATCGCAGCATATACAACGCCGTTTTTTATGGCATTGGAATGGTTTTTATTCGCATTTGTTTTGTTTCACTCACTCAACGGAGTGAGAATTGTTTTGGTAGATTGGGCAGATGGCGCAAAATACCATAAAGCTTTATACAGGTATTCGATAGTTATTGGAGTGGTTATGTTCCTTGCAATGGGCTATGTTATGTTTTCACACGAAATTCACAAATTATTTAAATAAGCGGGGCTTACAGGATAGAAGTTGTATAAACACCGTAATTCACAGGGTTCAGGTTCATTCAGCTGGGTTTTTCAGCGTGTTACAGGTTTGATACTTGTTGTTGTAATGATAGGTCACTATATATTGATGCATTACACTCCTGAATCAGGGCATACCTACGATGCAGTTTTGGCAAGAATGCAAAGCAATTGGTACAGAGTACTTGATCTTACTTTCGTTGTGCTTGCTATGTATCACGGTTTGAATGGTGTTTGGGGAATTTTCAGGGATTACAAACTGAAATCCTGGCAGACAATTACGATCATGAGCTTATTGATAATTATTGGTTTGGCATTTACTTTATGGGGAATCAAAACAATACTTGATATTCCATATGTGCAAACATCAAACTGATGAAATTTTCTTGTAAATAGCAGTACCATTAAATAACTTTTTTCAATCAAAAAGGAGAAAACAAATGGAAAAAATCAACGAAATCAAAGCGATGCTGGATGATATGGGCAAGGATCTCGAGAAATTCTATACCAAGAGCCAGAATTCAGCAGGCACGAGGTTAAGAAAATCTCTGAATGAAGTAAGAAAGAAATGCCAGGAAATGAGAAATGAGATCCAGACTATAAGGCAGGATAGAAAAACTACAACTCCTGAGGCATAGTTTAAGTACAAAGCGGCAGGGATAGCAGCGCGAAGGAAACGATTTTTAATGAATTTCTTTAAGTAGCGGTTTAAACGGAGGTACATTGCTTTCGGATTAAATTGCTACTTATTTTTATTTATATTACAGCTTGTTGGATTTTTGGGAATTATAACTCCCTTTTTAACATTAATATTAACAGAATACTTTGGTAAAACCAGTTTTAAGTAAGAACAGAGCAGATGAAGTCTAAATTAAGGAATTTTTGCATAATTGCGCATATTGATCACGGTAAATCTACCCTTGCAGACCGTTTACTGGAAGAAACTCATACAATTGCTCACCGCGATATGATAAAGCAGGTGCTAGATGATATGGATCTTGAGCAGGAACGCGGCATTACAATAAAACTGCATGCAATTCAGCTGCAGTATAAGGCAAAAGATAATGAACTTTATACCCTGAACCTGATAGATACACCGGGTCATGTGGATTTTTCTTATGAAGTATCCCGTTCACTTGCCGCCTGCGAAGGCGCGCTGCTTGTAGTTGACGCATCTCAGGGAATTGAAGCGCAGACTGTAAGCAATCTGTACCTGGCAATTGACGCAAATCTGACAATAATACCTGTAATCAATAAAGTTGATCTTCCCAGCGCGAATGTAGAGGGAGTTAAAAAGCAGATAATTGAAATGCTTGGCTGCGATGAAAGCGAAATTATTCTCGCAAGCGCAAAAGCAAATATCGGCACTGAAGAAATTCTGGAGGCAATTGTCAACAGGATTCCAGCTCCGGTTATAAAAGAAGACGCTCCGTTAAGAGCGTTGGTGTTTGATTCAACATTTGACGCATACCGAGGTATTATTGTTTACTTGAGAGTTGTTGACGGTCAGCTGAAAAAAGGCGATAAGGTTAGATTCTTCGCTACAGAAATTCCGAGTGATGCCGAAGAAGTTGGCATATTAAGAATGAACAGGGTCGTAAAGGATGTGCTTCGCTCAGGGGATGTTGGATATATGGTTACGGGAATCAAAACAGCAGCGGAGCTGCTTGTAGGCGATACGATAATTAATGTGGCAAATCCGGCAACGGAGCCGCTTGGCGGCTACAAGAAGATCAAGCCAATGGTGTTTTCTGGTATATATCCCGCATCAAGCGATGACTTTGAAGACCTAAGGGAATCACTGATCAAACTAAAGACCAACGACGCTTCACTGATATTTGAGCCGGAAACATCATCAGCTTTAGGATTTGGTTTCCGCTGCGGCTTCCTCGGGCTGCTTCACATGGAGATCACGCAGGAAAGGCTTGATAGAGAATATAACCAGACGATCATAACTACTGTACCTAACGTAGAGTACCAGGTACATAAAACCGACGGCACAATGGTGCTTGTTGATAATCCTTCGCAAATGCCTCCGCTTGGCAACATAGATCATATTACGGAGCCGTACATCAAAGCACAGATAATTACTCCGACTGAGTATATGGGCAACATAATGAAGCTTGCCAATGACCGCCGAGGTATATTTGTTTCAACGAATTATTTATCCACAACGAAGGTAGATCTTATTTTTGAATTCCCATTGAGTGAAATTATATTCGATTTCCACGATAAGATGAAATCGATTTCCAAGGGGTACGCTTCGCTGGACTATGAATTTATAGATTACCGTAAATCTGACCTTGTAAAACTTGATATTCTTCTTAATGCTGAGCCGGTTGACGCGCTTTCATCAATTGTTCACCGCTCAAAATCATTTGAGTACGGCAGGAAGCTTTGTACAAAGCTTAAGCAGCTTATACCAAGGCAGATGTTTGAAATTGTAATACAGGGCGCAATTGGCGCGAAGATAATATCCCGTGAAACCGTAAAAGCGCTGCGTAAGAATGTTATTGCGAAGTGTTACGGCGGTGATATTTCACGTAAGCGCAAGCTTCTGGAAAAGCAAAAAGAAGGCAAGAAGCGAATGAAACAGGTTGGTTCGGTTCAGCTTCCGCAAGAAGCCTTCCTTGCAGTACTTTCAATTGATGAATAAACCGGAATAGATGACAGATAAAGATAAGACTGAGAAAATTCCGGATAGTAACGCCAATGAAACGAGCAAAGTAGAAATTGTAAAAAAAACAGAACCTGAAGCAGTTGTAAAGCCTGATATGGCTGTAGCACCCGCGAAAGATACAGTTATTCATGTTACTCACAACCCTAAACCTAATTCCAAACTTAAAGAATACTTCGATGCGCTGTTGTTTGCTGGACTTGTTGCGATAATACTCAAAATTATATTTGTTGAAGCATACAGGATTCCAACAGGCTCTATGGAAAATACTCTGCTGGTTGGTGATTTCCTTCTTGTGAATAAATTCATATACGGTGCAACAACGCCAAGGAATATACCATTTACACAAACCCGAATCCCCTTCTTCCGCCTGCCTGCATTGAAAGAGCCCGATAGAGGTGATGTTGTTGTGTTTGATTACCCGGGCAATACCAATGAACTTGTTTCAGCGGAAGTTACCAATTACATAAAGCGGCTAATAGGTAAACCCGGTGATACGATTCAGATCGTAAATAAAAAGCTCTTTGTGAATTCCATGGAAGTACCTGATCCGCCGGATGCGAAGTTCAATAAGAATATAACATCCAGCACTTTGCTTGATATTTTCCCAAGAGGAAAACCATGGAATGACGATAATTACGGTCCGGTAGTTGTGCCCAAAAAGGATGATGTAATAAAAATAACCCCGGATAATATTGAAGATTGGAAAACATTTATCAGGCGTGAGGGTCACACCATACGCCTTACGGCGGATAACAAAGTTTTTATAGATGAGATGGAAAATTCAAGTTATAAAGTTGAAAAGAATTATTATTTTATGATGGGCGACAACAGGAATAACAGCTCCGACAGCCGGATGTGGGGATTTATGCCCGAGGATAATATAATTGGCGAAGCTATGTTAATCTACTGGTCATGGAATCCCGATATACCATTCAATGAGTTCGGCAGGCTGTTTGATTCGATAAGATGGGATAGGATAGCGAAGATAATTCATTAAAATTGTTTAATTCATTAATCTTAAGAAAATGAATTCTGAAAGTAGAAATGCAAACAATTCCGTTCAAGATTCTGCGATAAAGTTTAAAAAACGATCTCCTGTTGCTGCTGCTCTTTTAACATTACTTGTACCGGGCTTGGGACATTATTATTGTGGTGAAGTAAAGCGTGGTTTCTTCTTATTTTTGATATACCTGGTTTACTCAACAACTTTTTTTGCCTTAATAAAATTCATACCGGGTTATGCAATAGCTCTGTATACGCTTCTGACGTGCATACCCATTGGCACATATATTCTGATTGAATCAATTATTATTGCAATCAAAAATACTAGGTATAAACTCCAGTCATTTAACAAAGCAAAATATTATGTAGCAATAATAGTGACATCAATTTATTATGTCAGTCCAATAACTGATATTTTTAGTCCGGGCATCTTCACTACCGCGACAGGAAGTATGCTAAATACAGTTTTGCCAGGGGACAGGTTCTTTGATAATGATCTTTATTATGGCATAAAGAATCCTTTTACAGGAAAATATGCAATACTATACAATAAACCACAGGCTGGTGATATTGTTAATTTCATATACCCTGGATTACCTGAAGAGGCTCCGCCAAAGAAAACAACAAATTACTTTAAAAGAATTCTGGCCGTGCCAGGGGATTCTTTTGTAATAAATAACAGGATCATTAAACTAAATGATAAGTACTGTTTTTATGAACATTTTTATTTTGATGAGAAATTTGCTTTTTTGGGGAAAGAGCCTAATCCTTCAATCTTTCCAAAAGGTTCCGGATGGAATGTTGATAATTACGGCCCCATAAAGGTACCAAAAGCCGGGGATAAAGTAAGTTTTGATACATCCAGCATCAGTTTGTGGAAAAGGATAATCAGGGATGAAGGTAACAAGTTAGAGATAATCAAAGACCGCATATTCATAAATGATATTGAAAAATACAGTTATATATTCAAAGATAATTATTATTTCATGATTGGTGATAACTGGTATAACTCTCTTGACAGCAGGTATTTTGGATTTGTAAATGAAAATGACATTGATTCAAAAATTACAATGATATATTTTTCCTGGAATAGAGATATTCCTTTAAAAGATACAGGTAGAAAATTAAGATCGATACGATGGGATCGTATCGGCAAAATGATAGAATAAATTTTATGGCAAGTACATTAGGCAAAAAAACACAAAAAAAGAAAAAACAAACGAGCTCAATTGAAGAAAAGGCCAAAAGCTTCGGTTCACTTTTATTGACGCTGATTGTAGTACTATTCGTACAATCATTTTTCATACAGGGTTACAGCACGCCAACTGGCTCAATGCTGAATACAATACTAATTGGTGATAAGATGTTCTTCAACCAGTTCCTCTATGGCGGCTCGACGCCGAGGAATATACCATTTACCGAAATTCGGCTGCCGTATATTCAGCTTCCTGCTATCCGCGAGCCGAGAAGAGAGGATATTGTGAATTTTGAATTCCCCGGTAACCGCGAAGAAGTGGATGCTTCAATGAAAGTGCAGTACTTAAAACGCTGTGTTGGCGAGCCCGGCGATGTAATAGAAATTAAAGATGCTGTATTGTTCGTGAACGGTAAAGAATTCCCGATATCACCAACTCAACAATTGACATATAAAGTTTTTCTGGATTCAACCAAGATCAAACGAAATGATTTTTTCAGAATGATACAGACTTCTGAATATTTAGATAAGTTTGACATTACCGATTCTCGCTCAATTCAGGGAATGTTCCCTGATACTGCCGGGATGTATGTTATTGTCCCCTTACCTGAAAAAAAGGTAGCTGAATTCCGCGCGCAGCCATTTATAAAAAAAGTTGTGGTTAATATTGACCATAAGTCAGTTGAAGACCCCGGCATTTTCCCTAAAGGTAAACCATGGAACCGTGATAATTACGGTCCATTGCGCGTACCAGTTAAAGGCGATGTAGTTACTATTGATGCCGCCAATTTTGGTGAGTGGGATACATTTATAAAACGTGAAGGTCATACCATTGAGCTCCGCGGAGGTAAGGTATTCATTGATAACAAAGAAACGAATCAATATACAGTAGAACATAACTATTATTTTATGATGGGCGATAACCGTCATAATTCGCTGGATAGCAGGTTCTGGGGATTCGTAAAACGCGAAGCGGTTGTTGGCAAGGCGTGGTTCACATATTTTTCGTGGAATTCAGAAATTCCGTTCAGTGATTTTGGCAAACTGCTTGGCTCTATCCGATGGGATAGGATCGGCATGCCGATAAAGTAACGCCACAACGCATTTCGTGGATTGCACTGACCGTGCTTGACTGATTCTGCAGTTCAGTGCATGCATCAACGCAGTTTCTGCAAAAGCAGACAAGGATGCACCCCAAGAAAAGCTTTAAGATATTCCCAATTCGGCTACAAATCACTAATCACAATATAATTCCCAAACTCCAGTTTGGGAAGCAATCAATATCCGGCAAAAATAAATATAATCTTGCCGTCCCAAACTGGAGTTTGGGACGGAGAAAATTTAACAATGGCAGGAATTTACCTACATATCCCCTTTTGTGATACCAAATGCATTTACTGCGATTTCTACTCCATTACAAATCATTCCAAAAAAGCTGAATTCCTTAATTCCATAAAAAAAGAAATACAGTTCTATTCTATACAATTAGCTGACAGAAAATTCAATTCAATATTCTTTGGCGGCGGAACGCCTTCGCTGTTAAGCTTTGAGGAGTTTACCGGAATATTTGATGAGCTGTATAAATGCTATAATATTTCCGCTGATTGCGAAATTACTATTGAAGCAAATCCCGGTACACTTGATAAGGATAAGCTTGATATATTCAAAAAGCTTCCTATTAACCGAATGAGTTTCGGTGTGCAGTCATTCATAGATGAAGAATTACAGTTTTTAACACGGATACATACCGCCGAACAAGCCAAGTCGTCAATCAATGCCGCTAAAGCGGCTGGATTTGACAATGTTAACCTGGATGTGATCTTTGCCCTCCCGGGTCAGACTATGGATAGCTGGAAATACAATCTTGATGAAGTTATAAAACTTGATACTAAACATATATCGGCATATTCGCTGATATTTGAAAAGGGAACCATGCTTTACAGCATGCGCGATAAGGGTCAAGTTAAGAATGCTGATATTGAGCTTGAACAAGAGATGTATGAATACACCATGCAAACACTTGCGGATGCGGGTTACAGACAGTATGAAATATCTAATTACGCTAAACCCGGCTATGAATGCCGGCACAATCTGAAGTACTGGACGCTTGAAGAGTATATATCATTTGGTCCATCGGCATCATCATACATTGGCAATCAGCGGTGGACGAACATTAAAAATATCGGTAGGTATATAGAACTTATTGATGGCGGTAAACCCGCCCATGATTTCATTGAAACGATTGACAAGGAAACATCTGTTACCGAGCATATTATGCTGGGTCTAAGGAGCGTTGGCGTAAACTTCGAAGAATTTCGCAGAAGGCATAATATTGATTTTGAAACTGCATATTCATCCCCTATTGAAACATTAATCACGAGCGGCTACGCCGTTAAGGATGCACAATCCATTTCACTCACCCGCAAAGGCTATGCTGTGTGTGATGAGATAGTGGCAACTTTATTCTGAGAGAAATCCGGCAATGCCGGATTGAAAGAAGAATCACATTCGGAAAGCCAGCATTTAACCGGGGCTTGCCAAAGGCACACCTTCGGAGAAAACCCCTAAATTCTTTGAAATTAATCCACGACCTAAAGGTCGTGGCAACTCATATTTTAAGCTGAGGAATAATGTCACCCCTTCGGGGTTCTGATAAGATGTAACCGCCAATCTTCAATAATGCCACTCCTTCGGAGTTGGAATGACTCATCTCTTCCTTTCCTGCCCCGATTTGAGAAGCATAAATACATATCACCCAAACTGGAATTAGTGCGACAGAAACTAACACTATTGTATATTGAAATTTACAAAATCCCGAAGGGATGATATTATTGTAGATTTTTCATTAATTGATATCAAAACCCCGAAGGGGTGACATATATTTGATGCATTGTTGTAAAAGCAATACAACAGGATTCATTGCACAAACAAAAAAAGTGGTGGCAGGCATAAGCCTGACACCACTTAACTTAAATCTACAACTTAATTCTTAATTTTCTTTAATTGATTCCGGCTCGATCTTTTCGGGCAGTTTACTTTGTGATATATCCACAAAAATAAGTTCCTCACCGCCATCTTTATATGATACCATAACATGCGAGCCTTCTTTGAATGAGCCCTTCAGCACTTCTTCGCTTACGGGGTCTTCAACATATTTCTGGATAGCCCTTCTGAGCGGTCTAGCCCCATATTTGGGGTCATAGCCTTTTTCAGAAAGGAATGTTTTGGCAGCATCGTCAAATTCAAATGTAATGCCAAGCGCCTGTATCCGTTTGAGCAGCTGTCTGGTTGAAATATCTATAATTCTGAATATATCAGCCTTTTCCAGCTGTTTGAATGTAATAAGGTCATCAATTCTGTTTATGAACTCAGGACTGAATACACGCCTTACTGATTCTTCGATCTGTGTCTTCATCTTATCATGTTTATCATTCTGGTTAGGATCACCAAAGCCCATACCTCCGATCGACTTGATATCGCGTGTACCGATATTGGATGTCATAATCATTATGGTATTTTTGAAATCAACCTTTCTGCCAAGGCTATCGGTTAGCATACCTTCATCCAATACCTGCAGCAGGATATTGAAAATATCCGGGTGCGCTTTTTCGATCTCATCAAGGAGAACGACTGAATAGGGTTTACGCCTAACTTTTTCGGTAAGCTGGCCGCCTTCTTCATACCCTACATATCCCGGAGGGGCGCCGACGAGGCGCGATACATTGAATTTTTCCATGTATTCGCTCATATCGATCCTTATCAGGTTCTCTTCGCTATCGAAAAGGAACCTTGAAAGGACTTTCGCCATTTCGGTTTTACCCACACCTGTGGGTCCGGTAAAGATAAACGACCCGATGGGTCTGTTGGGGTCTTTAAGCCCTGCTCTTGTTCTGCGTATAGCTTTAGAAAGCTTTACAATCGCTTCATCCTGGCCAATTATGTAACGCTTCAGTTCATCTTCCATCTTAACCAGCTTATCGCTTTCTGACTGCGCTACGCGGTTAACGGGAATACCTGTCATCATTGAGACCACATCGGCAACATTCTCTTCGGTCACTTCGTGTACAATGCTTTGTGATTTAACTTCCCAGTCAAGCTTAGCCTGTTCAAGCTCATTGAGCAGGCGTTTTTCTTCATCACGCAGCTTGGCTGCTTCTTCAAAGTTCTGGTTCTTTACAACCTGGTTCTTCTTGGTTTTGATATTCGCAATATCATTTTCAAGCGCTACAATATTTTCAGGTACAACTATATTAGCGAGATGCACCCGTGAACCGGCTTCATCCATTACGTCAATAGCTTTATCCGGCAGGTAGCGGTCTGTGATGTATCTGGAGCTTAGCTTAACTGCCGCTTCAATAGCTTTATCAGCATATTTAACGTTGTGATGCTCTTCGTATTTATGTTTAATGTTGCTTAAGATCTGCATAGTTTCATCCTCGGTTGTGGGGTCAACTATGATCTTCTGGAAGCGGCGGTCTAAAGCGCCGTCCTTTTCAATGTACTGCCTGTATTCATCAAGTGTTGTCGCGCCAATGCACTGCAGGTCTCCCCTGGCGAGCGCGGGCTTAAAGATGTTTGAAGCATCGAGGGAACCTGACGCGCCGCCGGCGCCAACAATTGTATGCAGCTCATCAATGAAGAGGATCACATCCTTTGCTTTTTCAAGCTCGTTCATGACGGCTTTCATACGTTCTTCAAACTGTCCGCGGTACTTTGTACCCGCAACCAAAGAGGCGAGATCAAGGGTAACTACTCTCTTATCGTGCAATACACGTGATACTTTTTTCTGTACTATCCTTATTGCAAGCCCCTCAGCGATAGCTGTTTTACCAACGCCGGGTTCGCCAATGAGTACAGGATTATTCTTTTTCCTGCGGCTTAAAACCTGGGCAACACGTTCAATTTCTTTTTCTCTGCCTACGATAGGATCGAGCTTCTCATCCATGGCAAGCTTGGTTAAATCACGCCCGAAGTTATCAAGCACGGGGGTTTTGGTGCGTTCAGGTTTCTTTTCTGCCGCGGCAGTTTTTGGCTGCTGCGGTGTGGTTTTGCCGCTGAGTATCGCGGAAAGCTCTTCCTTTACCACTTCGTAAGTAATGCCGAATTGCTGGAGTATCTGCGAAGCGAGGTTATCATCTTCACGTAAAATTGAAAGCAGTAAGTGCTCAGTTCCAATAACATCAGACTTGAATATCTTCGCTTCCAGGTAAGTTATCTTCAGTACTTTTTCTGCCTGTTTGGTGAGCGGGATATTGCCGACGGTAAGTGTCGCGCCGGACTGCCTGACTGTATCTTCTATGGTCTTTTTTATCTTGCCGATATCTTTGCCAAGATTGCGGAAGATCTTGATCGCGATGCCTTCTCCTTCACGGATTATTCCGAGCAGGAGATGTTCAGTGCCGATGTAATCGTGTCCCAGGCGAATGGCTTCTTCCCTGCTTAACCTGATCACATCCTGAACTCTGTTTGAAAAATTACTATCCATATCTGTTATTTCCCTTATTTACTAAATTCAACAATTTACGTTAAAATTTAGTTTCCTGGGTTAAAATTACACTTTAATTCAACTATTTGCAATGATTGCCATTTTACATTGTTTTAAATATCCCGCAAATGAGCGAGTTTTTGTTGAAAACGCGGCAAATTTAAGAAAATCAGGTTCTGCGCAGATAATTTGCCCTTTTAAATAGTATTCTGAACTCCGTGCCCTTATCCCTGTTAAGTTCAGTGCTTCCGCCAAGCTGTTCAGAAAGAATTTTTATGAGCTTGAGGCCCAGAGAATTAGTATTGGCGAAATTCACTTCTGCCGGTATGCCAATACCGTTATCATGGATCGTAAGCAGGTATTCACTTTCGCTCTTCTCTTCAAGATCAATCGTGATCTGTCCTTTGCGCAGATCAGGGAAAGCGTACTTAAGGCAGTTACTGATAACTTCGTTGATAATCAGACCGCAGGGAATGGCAGTATCAATATCAAGATAAATACTTCTGAATTCGATAACAGGCCTGACCCTTTCGGTACTCATACCATAAGATGCATACAGGCTATCAACAAGGTTCTTTATGTAATCGTAAAATTCAATTACAGAAATATCTGTTGAGCGGTAGAGTTTCTCGTGAATAAGCGCCATGGTTTTTATCCTGTTCTGGCTTTCAGCAAACAGGCTGTGAATTTCCTTATCCTTAACATGGGAAGACTGAAGCTTGATGAGGCTTGAGATTATCTGGAGGTTATTTTTAACCCTGTGATGAATTTCTTTCAGCAGCATATCTTTCTGCTTTAAGGAGCTTTCAATTGTGTTCTCATATTTTTTCCTGTCGGTTATATCGCTGTGGATACCAATGGAACCGATAATTTTTCCTGAGGCGTCCTTGAGCGGCGCGCTTGAGACCTCGACCCAAAGCTTTTCGCCCCTTTTTGTTTTCATCTGCACTTCATACCTATCGGTGAAACCGTGTCTTCTGAGCTTAATCCTATCCTTAAGGAAAGCGGCGAAGTCCTGATCCGCAAGGAATTCACATGCAACCTGCCCGATGAGCTCCCCTTTCTCGTAACCGAACATTTTAATCGCGTTATCATTAACAAATATTATCCTGTCGCTGTTATCCACATAGAGGATAACTTCGCTCATATTTTCTATGAGTGTTCTGTACTTCTGTTCACTATCGATAAGTGCCTGCTGGGTTCTTTTCAGTTCGGTGATATCGTAAGCAATCCCCAGGACAGCGGGCTTACCTTCGAACATTATAGAGCAGCCGTTGTAATCAAGCCACTTTTCATTTCCGTTTTTATCGATAATTCTGAGTTCATACCGCGAAGGAACTTCGCCGCCATCAAGGCGGGCTTTACCGCGCTCGATGGCAAGCTCTCTATACTCCGGGTGAACAAGCTCCCAGAAGTTCTTGCCGATAAGCTCTTTTACACCATAACCTGTAATTTCAGTGGAGAATTCATTGCCGTAAATGAACTTATTTTCGGAGTAAATAAAAATAGCCGCGGGAACCGATTCGGTAAGCCTGCGGTATTTATCTTCACTTTCACGGAGAAGCTTTTCAGCGTAAATGCGGTCAGTTATATCAACATGGATCTGATCGATGGCGTATGGTGTTCCATTCTCATCAAGCTCCGCATAATAGTACACATCAAGCCAGAGGGTTTTGCCCTCGCGGTTAATTATCCTGTACATATATCGGAAGGTATCTTTGAAATTGTTATCGCACCATATTTCATGCGCCTTGAGAAAACCATCGAGATCATCTTTGTGAATGTTTGCCAGGATCTCATCATCTTTGAGAGAATTGAATGCTTCGCGGGTGTATCCGGATTGTCTTGTGAATTCTTTGTTGGCAAGGGCGTAGCCCTGAGTATCCTGCAATACACGGGTAAACGCAATTGGCGCGTTTTCCACTACCTTGGGGTAGCTGAAGAGTGAAAAGTCGTAGGTTTCAAGCTGCTTTTCAAGCTCTGAAACGCGTTTTTTCAGAGCGGCAATTTCCTCTTCAGAACTTACTGAACGGTTAAGAGGTTCATTTGTCATAACTGGTATGCATATTAATACTATTTTTAGAAATATTCTATAGCTATAAAAGAGATTGATATTTATTGGAAATTATCATTATTTTTATGGAAAATAACAAATTACGGAGACATTTTATGGGACTTTACAGCGAATTCAAAGAATTTATATCACGCGGCAATGTAGTAGATCTTGCAGTAGGCGTAATTATCGGCGCGTCATTCGGTAAAATTGTTACTTCAGTTGTGAACGATATAATCATGCCGCCAATTGGTGTGCTTGTTGGCGGAATAAATTTCTCCTCTCTAAAACTGGTTTTGAAGGAAGCAACCACAGACCCAACGGGTAAGGTTGTTGAAGCGGTATCTATCAATTACGGTAATTTTATACAAACGGGTATTGATTTTATCATCATTGCCGCAGCGATATTTTTGTTTGTTAAGGGCTTTAATTCAATGAAGCGTAAAGAAGAAGCTCCCCCACCGGCACCACCAACCAAGGAAGAAGTTCTGCTTACAGAGATACGTGATCTGCTGGCGAAGAAGAGTTGATGTGATCCCGCTAAGCAAAAAAGCGGGACCGGCACAAACCCCGGCACGTGAAATGTGAAACGTCAAACGTGAAATGTGAAACGTGAAACGTCAAACGTAAATATCCATGTTTTCTCAACGTGATTCTCAAGATGAAAACGATTTTTTTTATTTGAGAGTTTTTCATGGTGAGAATGCGATTGCAGAACAAAATCGTGGTTTTCTCACGGTGAAAACATTCTCATTATGAATAATTCATGTTGAGAAAACATTCTCACGATGAATAATCATAGTGAGAATTACGAAAAACAGAACGAAATCGATATGTAAATTCTCAAGATGAATTTTGCTAAGTGAGAATCGTTTTCTAAATGAGAAAGCTTTGGGCATAATGAAATAAAGGCTGAGTTAACGGTTAATATGCTTTTTGCATACTCCTATAAATATACTATATGCTGATTGCAGTGTCAAGGGAAAAATGAAGAATAATGTCAAATGTCAAAATCCAAATGTCAAATCCTTGCCTTTTCTAATGCTGAACTTGCCTGACTTGAGAAGTTTTAAAGCATCTGCTCTTAAACGCTGAATTTAATATTGGGACCGGAGAATTATTAAAAACAAAAGCCGACTAGAAGATTGCCGCAAAGACGCAAGAGCTTAAAGAGGCACAAAGTGCAGCAACGAATGTTTATATTGATAAATGCATTATAGCTATTTTGGTGATTTAATTATAGAAAATGGAACACGGATTGGGCGGATACGGCGGATTTGCACGGAAAAGAATACAAATTTCTCGAAATTTAATAACAGCCAATAAATAACTTAAGATCTATTCTTTGCGGACCGGCACGAATGTTTTTTTCGCTATATTATCACACACCCCGTCACGCCTATGGCGTGCCACCCCTCTCCAGAGGGGAATTTATCATGCTTTGCGCCTTAGTGGATTTGCGCGGAGAAGAGTGAAAAATTGCGGCAATTTGGTAAGAGTGCACGCAAGATATGTTAATATTCACGTGCGACTCCTATGGAGTCGAATAAAATGCAGCAATCATCCAGCTATAAACGTGTGACTCCTGACGGAGTCAAATTCCGAAAGCTTCTTTCCTAAAATAAGGTATGGCATCTTTAAAGATAAATAATCCCCGCCTGTATCTAACTGGATGTGAATTGTTATAAATCTTCAGAAGTCTTACATACTTCCGTGGCTAGCAATGAGACAATACTTATGTTATTTGATAGATCTTTTTACAAAAAGGCCAGAAGAAGTAAAGTTCAATTGATAAGCTTTGCACCGTGGGTAACCAGGACAATTTCTATTGAGCTGTCTTTGACCCTGTAAACAATTCTGTAGTTGTGAAATATAACTTCCCGAATTGATTCTGTCCTGAATTCAGGTACAATTCTGCCTGATAAAGGAAAATCAAGTAATCTTTCAACAGAATTAATAATTTTCTTGATGAAAACAGGGGCATACAAGGGAGAATCCTGAGAAATGTATTCAGCAATTTCTTCCAAATTTTTAATTGATTTGGGAGACCACTCTATCTTTACTTCAGCCACTTTTCCAGTCGTTTTTTAACTTCCTCGTGAGAAATCCCTTTTCCGTCATCTAATTCAGTCAAACCCTCTTCAACCTGCTGCTTAAAATAAATTTCAGCTATTATGTCTTCATAATTTGAATCATCAGGAAGCCTGTCAATCAGTTCCTTTACAGACTCTTTTATGTTTGTGTTATCCATTTTCTATAATTTATTTATTGAATATATCCATTTAATTTTACTTTTAAAAATAAAAAATCTTCTCCATTATTAGGTGAAAGTCAATGCAGGATATGTTAATTTTTAAGTGCGACTCCTATGGAGTCGAATAAAAAGCAGCAATCATCCAGCTATAAACGTGTGACTCCTGACGGAGTCAATTGTTGTATAGATGCCGGTGAGAACTGCCAACAACGGAGGGAAGCAATGGAACACGGATTGGACGGATCGGGCGGATTTGCACGGAGAAGGAAGAAATTATTCGAAATTTTACACAGGCCCATATATGACTTAAGATCTATTCTTTGCAGACCGGCATCAATGTTTTTTTTCGATATATTATCACACACCCCGTCACGCCTATGGCGTGGCAACACTGTCAGAGCCAGATCTTCGACCTCTCAAGATGGGAATTTATCATGCTTTGCGCTTTAGCGGATTTGCGTGAATAGCTTTTGATCTTCTACATGTCACCCCTACGGGGCTCTGTTAATATGAAAATGCAAAGGCTACAAACATACCACCACTGTCAGAGCCAGTCCATAGGCCTACGGGGTTAAAAAGCTTTTGCGCACTTAGCGGCTTTGCGGTTGAAAGCTTTTTGTTTTGCTCAAATATCCCGTTATGTCCTGGATTCAGCCGGCAGCAATTCTTTTGCCGGGGCAAATAGACTGATCAGCGGACACAGTATGAATGAGAGCAGCATGCCGATCGTTCCTGCCTGCGGTGATGATGAGCCGGTGAAATAGAGAACCAGGCATGTACCGAGTCCGATAACGGATGATATGAATGCGCCTGATAAGGATGTGCGTTTCCAAAGGAGTCCCCATACAAACGGCCCCAGGAATGCCGCGCCGATAGCGCCCCATGAGATTCCCAGAATAATTACTATGCTTGCCGGCTTAAAATACGCCAGCACCACAGAAATAATTATGAATACCAGCGCACACACTCTCATTAGGTTGGTGAGCATGTTATCAGAAGCATTTTTGTTGATGAATCCGGAGTAAAAATCCTTAACCACCGATGAACTTGAAATGAGAATTATTGCCGCAAGCGTTGACATAGAAGCCGAAAGAATAAGCAGCAGCATAATCACGAAGAGGTATTCAGGTATAACTTTATTGAGCAGTTCGGGCATGAGGGAATCATAAACGGGTTTACCGTTACTGAATGCCGCAGGCGCATTTTCAGGGGTTAGAAATACCCGGGATGTTGAGCCCACAAAATAAGCAACCACCGCTATCAACAGAGAGAACGAAGTTGAGGCTACCATTCCGAGCCTGATCGCTTTTTTATCTCTGACAGCGTAGAATTTCTGAATGAGCTGCGGCATAGCAAATGGGGCGACGGAGGTTAGGAATACCAGGTAAAATAAATTCCAGAAGCCGGCGGGTCCCACTTGTGAAACAAGCTTGGGATCAATTGCCGCAAGTTTTGAGGTAAGTTCATTTAAACCACCTGCGGCACTTATTGTTGCTGAAGCCAGCACAATGCAGCCCAGGATCATAATCGCGCCAAAGATAACATCGATCATTGTCATTGAATTATACCCGCCAAGGACAAGATATAATCCTGTAAACCCTCCCATAAATAATAACGCAACGGTGTAATCTATATTGAATGTAACTTTAAATTAATAAGAGAGTCCGATAAAAACTGCCGCGGAGTACGGTATAAAAAGTAAAAAAATAGCAATTGATGAATACAACTTAAGAGCTTTGCTGTTATAGCGTTTTTCCAGGTATTCAGGTAAAGTAGAGACTTTGTATTCAACAGACATTTTTTTGATACGGTGCCCCATGAGCCACCAGACACCGAGCACTCCGACAAGTGAATTAAAGACAGCTATCCACAGCCCGGAGTATCCGAAGTTCCACCCCACCTGCCCGGCGAACCCGATAAACAGCACCGCGGAAAAATAAGCAGTGCCATAGGTGAAGGCAGTCATCCATGCGCCGATCTTACCTCCGCCCAGAAAGTAATCATTGAATGATCTTGTTTTCCGCATGCCGATTATTCCGATAACAACGATCAGCAAACAGAAAAGGGATATAATAATAATTCTGGATAACATAAGTTTTACATTTTAAATTCGGGAGAAAAAAAAAATCCCGCAATTGCGGGAATCAAAAATTGAATCAGTAATATTTTGATGTTAAAAGGTTCATTCTACAGTATGAATATCATTATGACCTTAATTAGATTTTGATAAAACTTCAGAAGTCTATAAGACTTCCTAAGTTTTTTTACTTCCTGTACCTTGCTTCGGCTTTATCAACCTCTGCACTTAATTCCTTAGGTAAGGTATCGCCGAAGATTTTGTAATACTCGCGCATTTCATTTACTTCAGCAATGCCCTGTTCATTATCAACTGAAAAGAGTTTTTCCAGGGTATCCTTTGTAATATCCAGACCCGAAATATCGAATGAATCAGGTTCAGGCAATCTGCCAATAGGCGCATCAACAGCTTTAGCTGTTCCGTTAACACGCTCAATAGCCCATTTAATAGCGCGGATATTATCGCCATATCCGGGCCACATGAACTTTCCGTTCTCATCTTTGCGGAACCAATTTACGTAAAATATTTTTGGGAGTTTTGATTCATCACTCTTAGTACCCATTTTTATCCAGTGCGCGAAGTAATCTGCCATGTTGTAGCCGCAGAACGGAAGCATAGCAAACGGATCATGGCGAAGTTTGCCAACTGTACCGGCCGCAGCCGCAGTCATTTCGCTGGAGCATGATGAACCCATGAACACACCGTGATTCCAGTCATACGCCTCGGTAATTAACGGAACGAATGACGCTCTGCGCCCGCCGAAAAGGAATGCTGAAATAGGCACGCCTTTGGGATCTTCCCATGCGGGATCGATAACGGGGCACTGCGAAGCAGGCGCTGTAAAGCGCGAGTTGGGATGTGAAGAAAGCTCTTTGCTTTCGGGTGTCCAGTCTTTTTTGTGCCAGTCAATTAAGTGCGCGGGTTTTTCATCGGTCATACCTTCCCACCAAACATCGCCGTCATCTGTCAACGCAACATTTGTGAAGATAGAGTTCTTCGTCATTGAAAGCATTGCATTGGCATTTGTTTTCATTGATGTGCCGGGCGCAACACCGAAGAATCCGTATTCAGGATTAATAGCGTACAGCCTTCCATCCTCTCCGAATTTCATCCATGCGATATCATCGCCTACTGTTTCAACTTTCCACCCGGGAAGCGATGGTGTTAACATCGCGAGATTTGTTTTTCCGCATGCGCTTGGGAAAGCCGCTGCGATGTATTTTTTCTCGCCGCCGGGAGGTGTTACTCCGAGAATCAGCATATGTTCAGCAAGCCAGCCCTGTTCGCGCGCAAGCACGGAGGCAATTCTGAGGGCGAAACATTTTTTGCCGAGCAGCGCGTTTCCGCCATAGCCGCTGCCGTAAGACCAGATAGCTTTTTCTTCGGGGAAGTGAACGATATATTTTGTATCATTGCACGGCCAGGGAATATCTTTTTTGCCATCGGTAAGCGGGTAACCAACTGTGTGAATCGCCGGGACGAATTCGCCTTCAGCACCAAGTACATCAAGCACCTTCTGACCGATGCGAGTCATAATTCTCATATTGATAACAACGTAGGGAGAATCGGTAAGCTCTACACCAATGTGTGAAATTTTTGAACCAAGCGGACCCATACTGAAAGGAATAACGTACATGGTTCTGCCTTTCATGCATCCTGCAAACAGACCGTTTAGAATGGATTTCATTTCTTTGGGATCCATCCAGTTATTTGTGGGACCTGCATCCTCTTTTTTACGGGAACAGATAAATGTTTTATCTTCTACTCTTGCCACATCACTGGGATCCGATACAACCCAGTAGCTGTTCTCTCTTTTTTTAAGGGGTGTAAACTGTCCGCTCTTTACGCACTGATCAATGAGCATCCTGTTCTCATCTTCTGAACCATCACACCAGTGAACTGAATCCGGCTGACAGAGTTCAGCCATCTGTTTGACCCAGTCTTTAAGCTTTTGATTGTTTGTCATTTTTCCTCAACATTAAATTAGAATTTTTACGGCTGCCGTGAAAGTGTAAATAATGAATTCCAGCCCACTTCCTCATCCAAGCTTTTCATTCTTTACAGAATTTTTGGTAAACCAAAAAGCTAAAATACGCATTTTTGATGTTTTTTTCAATTTAGAAAATTGGGGGGTTTGAGTATATTAACAGATAATTAGCTATTTTTGAATATTCTATGAAGAAAATCTATCTTATACTTTTACTCGCAGGGTTAATCAGAATTATTGATATTACCGCGCCAATTATCGGATGGCATTCGTGGCGCCAGTCAGATACGGCAAGTATTGCAAGGAATTTTTACGAAAATGGACATAATTTACTCTACCCGCAGATCAACTGGGGAGGTACCGGAACCGGTTACGTGGAATCAGAATTTCAGATATACCCTTTTATTGTTTCAATTCTATATTCAGCCTTCGGATTTTATGATATAATTGGCAGATTACTTTCGGTGCTCTTTTCACTGCTTACGGTTTACGGTGTTTACTTACTTGTGAAAAAGATGATCGATGAGAATACTGCACTTTGGTCAGCTTTGATCTACGCAATATTGCCGCTTAATATTTTTTATGGCAGGGCATTTATGCCTGATGCAGCTATGCTGATGTGTTCTGTGTACGGTGTTTATTTTTTTTCAGAGTGGCTTGATAGAAGTAATGTGAAGTATTTTTTAGCGAGTTGGTTGTTTATAACACTTGGAGTATTATTGAAACTGCCAACACTTTATATCGGACTCCCTTTATTTTACCTTGCCTTCCAAAAATACCGCGGGTCATTATTTAAGAATATTTATCTTTACATTCTTGCAGCAATAATTCTGATACCTGTTATACTGTGGTACTATCATGCGCATCAGTTGTTTTTGAATGGCGGATCATCGTTTGGTATATGGACTTATGGTCAGGATAAATGGGGAATGTTTTCATTGCTTATAGACCCCGCCTGGTACAACGATATTTTTTTTAAGAGTATTGCTGAAAGACATTTAACATACCCTGGGTTCATTCTATTGATAGTCGGGCTGTTTATTAAACGTACATTTGAGCGGGAAAGATTGTTTGATGTGTGGCTGATAGCCGTGCTTCTTTTTATTTTTGTTGCAGCCCAGGCGCACCGCGCGCAGGAATATTATACATTGCCGTTTACTATTCCTGCAGCGGTATTTATTGCTAAGTTTCTTGGTAAATACCTGCCAATGGAGAGTTTCAAGACTGCGTTTAGAAATTACAGATTCAAATCGTACTTGGCATTACTTTGTGTTATGCTGATTTGTGTATTGAGTTATTTGAGGGTCGCAAGGTTTTATAACGGCGAGGTTCCGGATTCACCGGTATTAAAGATTGGGCGTGAAATGCAAAATGTCTCAACTCCGCAGGATAAAATTATCACGATTGGCGATGGTAACCCGGTTTATCTGTATCAAGCCCACCGATTCGGGTGGACTGCTATGCCGCAGCAGCTTGATAGTTTATTCATTGAAGCCAGAGTGAAAGAAGGCGCAAAATTTATAGCGGGAGAGAAAGTCATTTTTGAAAGGAATAATTCAGCGGAGAAACTCAATTTCCTTATGAAGAATTACAGAGTAATAAAGAATGAACAGGAATATATTATAGTTGGGCTGGAATGATCAGCTTGTCATTGCAGCTTTTTGCTTTTAATACATTCCCGGTCTTTTCGATAAATAATCCTCTGGATACCCGCCTGCGCGGGTATGACTTCGTCTTCACACCAGAGAATCATACTGGATAATTTCCCACTTCAGGCATTTGTGGTAGAATGCCAGTTCGCATAATATACCAGCCTCTTCGCAGATAACCGTAAAGTGAGATTTAAAGCCTTCCTCGTTATCAGGCAGGCGCCAGATATTGGCTATTTTGGTAACCTTGTAGGTTCGGTTATTCCACCTGAATTTTAATATATCCACTTTGGAATTATGGAAGTGCGAAATAACTTCGATGGGTTCGAAAACCTGTACTTGTGTGTAGGCCATAGCTGAATAATGTCAAATTTCAAAGCTCAAATTTTAAAGGATTGAAGCATCCAAAATCTTTTCCAAATTAGCTTGTAAATCCACTATAAAAAATTCTAATATTTATTGCTTGACTTCACTCAAAAAATACTGTATATTTATACAGTGTAAATATATACAGTATTCAAAAAAATGACATTTGACAATAAGATTGCTTCGTCCCAGCCAAAGGCGGGCACATCGCTTCGCTCCTCGCAAAGGTCATTCAAAATCAAGATTCCCGCTTTCGCGGGAATAGGGACTAAAATGAAAAAACTCACAAAGAATCAGCAGAAGGTTGCGGATTATATAAGTCGTTTTACGAAGGAACATTCATACTCCCCCACCTATAAGGAGATCGCGGAGCATTTTGGTGTGAATGTAAATGCTATTCAGCAGACTATCAGCGCGCTGGTGAAAAAGGACGCGGTTGAGCGTTCCGAAGGAATAGCGCGGGGTTTGCGGATAAAATCCGCCCCGGATGCGGAGATAATACATGGCAGTGCTGCGATGATAACCATTCCGTTGTACGGCAGCGTAGCTGCCGGCGAGCCAATATTTGCAGATGATAATATAGAGGGATATATAACAGTTGATAAGCCGAAACGCTCCACCGGCGAGCTGTTTGCCGTTACTGTACGCGGCGATAGTATGACCGATAAAAAAATTGTTGAGCGCGATAAGCTGATAGTGAGGAAACAGAATACGGCAAACGATGGTGAAATTGTTGTTGCGCTGCTTGATGATGAAGTGACCGTGAAAGTGTTCAAGGCCGGGGGCGGGAAGCCTTATTTACAACCGGCAAATAATAAGTATGATCCTATTCACAGACCATTTGTGATACTTGGTATTGTTGTTGGATTGACGAGGGATTTTACGGTTTCATGACCTCACCCCCCAAGCCCTCTCCTAAAAACTGCATTGGCAGTCAAGAGAGAGAGGAGCAAAGCAATCGAGAGCCCGTAAGGCTGATAGAGATTACATAAACAGATTTTTTCACCCAAGCACAGATAAAAAACTCTCCCGCAAAGAATTCTATCTGCCAAAACGCGCCCGCCGGGTGCGTTTTGAAACGGGTGAAGAGAGCAGACAATTGAAAAATAAGATATTCCCCTTAGTATAGTAGTTGCTTTACAGTGATTATCTCCTTTCACACATTGGTGCTCTCTTAAAATTAGTACTCTGGATTCCCGCTTGCGCGGGAATGACAAATACCCGCAAAGATTTCTGCTTCTCAAAAACGCACCCCGGTGCGTTTTTTGGGGTGAGGTTTTTAAGTGACCCCATATGGCTTGCACAAAGACACAATTATCTAATAGAAAGCAGCAATTTTAGCAAACCGAATGGGACCCTTCCTTCCCGTGCTTCGCACTATAAGGCAGGCGCATCATTCAGGATCAAATAATGCATACATCAAAAAATAACGGTAAATTAAGTTCTTCGTTCTTTATTCCAAGGGACGCATCGCGTTCATCGCACGTGTTTAAACGCGTGCGGATGATGGCATCGTATTGCTTTCCGCACCACAAAGATCTTAATCACAAAATTGATATAAACCGGAACAGATTTTTTATCCATCTGGACCTGGACGCATTCTTCGCCCAGGTAGAGCAGCGTGATAACCCGAAGCTGAAAGGCAAGCCGATCTCAGTAGGCGGCGGCGAGGGCAACCGGGGAATAATAATGACAGCGAGTTACGAAGCCAGGGCAAAGGGAGTTGAAATCGGGATGTCTGTGGTTGACGCAAAGCGGTTATGTCCGGAGCTTATATCTTTGCCTTCATACGGCACAAAATACGAAGCGATAACGCGGAACATAATTGAGCACATGCTGGAGCTTCTGCCGGAAGACTGCGTTGAGCAATACAGTATAGATGAGTGTTTTCTTGATATTACTCCGGTTGTCAAAGATTATTTCGAAGCCGCAAAATTCGCATGGATGCTGAAAACGCTGATAAGAAGAATAGAGAATCTGACAGTATCGATAGGGCTTTCGTTCAATAAATCCTACGCCAAGATGGCAACAAAAATGAATAAGCCTGATGGCTTATTCATTGTGCGGGAAGAGAATATAGATGTTATCCACAACCTGCTGGTAAAAAAGATGTGGGGCGTGGGTCACAGAAACGAGATCAGAATGCATTCACTTGGTATCCGAACAATTGGCGAGCTGGCCAATTCGGATCTGCATGTAATACACAAGGAGTTTGGAATCAACGGCGTAATTCTGCGCAAAATTGCGCGCGGTGAAGATACCAGCGGCATAAATGCCGCAAGCGGTGAGCGGGTTGAAAAATCATTCAGCCATAACCATACACTCTCAGACGCGATATATGAAGCTCACAAAGCTGAGGCTGAGATAAAGAGAATGACAGAGTATGTTTGCCGGAGAATGCGCGCGAAGGATCTGATAGCGGACCACATCGGGCTATCGCTCAGATACGATGATCTGGGTTACCGCGGTGATAAGGTAAGGCTTTGCCACGCGACCAACAGCGAAAAGGAATTGTATCATAACGCAATGGAAATTTACAGGCGGCTGCCGCAGCCGGATCCGCTGCATAAGATCCGTACGTTTGGCATTTTTGTATATGACCTGTTCAAAGTATCAGCCTACAACCTTGATCTATTCAATCGCGATCATTTAATCCCTTTTAAACAAATCGATCTGCTAAAGGATAAGTACGGCGAGAATATAATCCGTTTGGGGCTTGGTAATAGCTAGAACGAATTAGTGCTTAAAGCTTTTAATTCCAATAACCGCAGTCTTTTGATCGGGATTTGAGTTAAAATAGCGCTTGGGCTTTAGCCCTGAATTGCTTTTTTAAGCCGGGGCTAAAGCCCCGCTTTTTTTATATGCATTAAATCCACGACCTAAAGGTCGTGGCTAATCAAAACAACCAACCAATAATATTACACATGACATATTAGCAGCTGACAACTTCTGAACAGTTGAGACGAGATAATTCATTCTACAAACTTACAATCAATAACCGCAGTCTTATGACCGGGGGCGAGATCAAACAGCGTATGGGCTTGAACTCTGAGATATTTTTAAGCCGGGGCTAAAGCCTCGCTTTTTTTATATGCATTAAATCCACGACCTAAAGGTCGTGGCTAATCAAAAATGTTATTTACGAACACTCTACAAGATCATATTATTACAAAATAGAATAGGGTCTCTACAACAACCGGAATACCACAGGCAGTCCCCGAAAGCTTAAAGACAAGTCAAGCAAATTCAGGATGAAAGGGCTTGTTTCAAACACGAAATATAGGAAAAAGCCGTTCATTGATAGTTTTGCTGAATTTAGATAATTTTGCATTAATATTTAAGAACTAATCAAACAAACCCGTTAAAAACTATGCAAAAACTAAAGATCCTGTTACTTATCTTAATTCCTGCCCTGCTTTTAACAGCGTGCTCAAAGGAATCAGAAGATTCAATACTTCTTGCGGCAAAAACAAAGCTTGAAGAAGCAAAAAAGCTGGATTCGGAAAACAAACCCGAAGAAGCAAAAAAAGCTTATGGCGAAGCAATAGAACTTTACAAGAAGTTTTTAACTGAATATCCAACCTCACAGAAAGCACCGGAGGTTTACAGCAGTATCGCAAAAATTTACGTAGATAATTTAAAGGATTACCCCAACGCGATAAAACATTACGAAGAACTGACAGCAAAACATCCTGCTTCCAAGGAAGGCAAATACGGTATGTTCATGGTAGCATTCATTTATGATGAAATGCTGAAGGATAAAGAAAAAGCTAAGGTAAGTTACCAGAAATTCCTGGATAAGTATCCCAAGGATGAGGATCCGAATGAGAAGATGAGTGAATCCGCGAGAATGATGCTTCAGATGCTTGACGAGAACCGTTCTATTGAAGATATAATCAAGAATACACAGAAGGATTCAGTAAAAACCGAAACACCGAAGGAAGAGCCTAAAAAAGAAGAGCCTAAGAAGGATGATGTAAAAAAGGATGAATCAAAAAAAGAAGCTCCCAACAAAACCATTGATCCTAATGCAACAGATTCAGATACCAAGAAGAAATAAGTTCTTTTAAATAAAGAAACAAATTAAAGTTAATCGAAGTTAGTATATTAACTGTTATCATTTAACTTCGGAAAAATATTGCAAACCGACTATAAAAAATTTCTCCAGCCTTCAGTAATATCAAAGCTGGCAAATATTGAGCTTAAAGCTAAGTTTGTTGTAGAAGGATTTATAGCCGGTTTGCATAAATCACCTTACCACGGCTTCAGCGTTGAATTCGCAGAACACCGCCAATACATGCCGGGCGATGACCTTAAGTATCTTGACTGGAAAGTCCTTGGCAGAACCGACCGCTATTACATCAAACAATTCGAAGAAGAAACTAATTTAAAATCCTATATAATAGTAGATTCAAGCCGTTCAATGCAATTCCGTTCATCTGAGAGTGAGCTGAATTCAGTTTCGCCATTAAAAAAACTATTCCGTAAAAAAGAGCAGGTACAATCCGCAATTAAGAGCAGCATTTCAAAGCTTGAATACTCCACATACATCGCGGCATCGCTTGCTGTGCTTATGAATTTTCAGAAAGACGCAGCCGGGCTTGTAGTTTATGATGAATCCGTGAAGACATTCATTCCCCCAAAAGCAACAAGCCAGAACCTGAAGCTCATTTTAAACAAACTTGCATCAATAGAACCCTCGGGAAAGACGAATACCGCATCCGCGCTGAACCTGGTGGCTGAGAGAATAAAACGCAGGGGTCTTGTGATAATTTTCAGCGATCTTTTTGATGACCAAACAGCTGTCATCAACGCGTTAAAACATTTCAGGTACAAACGGAACGAGGTTATTATGTTCCAGGTACTTGATCCCGCGGAGATGAACTTCGCGATCGATTCACCCACAATATTCAAGGATATGGAAACCAGCAAAGAAATGCTTTCACAGCCAATCTCTGTAATGAATTCATATCAAGATGCCGTAAAAGAATTCATAGATAATTACAGAAATGCATGTCTATCGAACAATATAGATTATGTACTGCTTTCCACGGAAACTCCATTTGACCAGGCTTTGCTTGGTTATCTGAACAAGCGCAAGCGTCTTTTCTGATCTTTGCTCATGCTCTGAATACCCTAATTAATAATGAATTTAACCTGAAATTTTGATTATATTTGATTAAACTTTTCAGTTAAGAAATTGTCTAACATACAGAAATGCGCATAAATCCGCAAAATTAAGTAAACTGAATTGAAAAATACTATAAATCACATCAGATTTTCGATCATTTTTTTACTGATATTGATCCCTGTCGTTTCATACCCGCAGGATCAGGATAGTTTGCTAGAGAAGATCAGGAATATAGATGTAACTCTTAATGAGGCGCCCGATAGCGAGGAGAATTTGTATATGAATACAGTCTCCTTCCAGTCCTTTTACGATATACTTTCTCCAATGGGTGAATGGATCCAAATTACAAAGGAAGATATAGATGAAGACTTAAGCGATGGCGAAGGTGAAGGAAGATTTTCGGCTTCATATTATGATGATGAAAGCTATTTGTTTATCTGGAGACCCAATGTTTCAGAGGACTGGAAGCCGTATTCACGCGGTAAGTGGGAATATACAGACCACGGATGGCTGTGGACATCAAGCGACAGCTGGGGCAACTCAACTTACAACTACGGCCGCTGGTGGAATTCACCCAAATACGGCTGGGTTTGGCTGCCGGGATATACCTGGGCACCGGCCTGGGTGAGATGGAAAGTGACGGGTGATGATAACTTCATCGGCTGGGTACCGCTTACGCCAAAAGCAAAATGGAAAAGTGAGACGGGAATTACAGACAACAATTACAGGTACACAAACAAAGAAGCTGACTGGGTTTTTGTGGACGCAGTCACTTTTACGGGAGATATTACTCCCGGGGGTGTAAAGAACGCGAGTGAAAATTCAGCTCTTATAAAAAGCTCCGCAAATATCACTGATATTAAAGTTGAAGATGACAGGATAATAACAGGCGGACCCGATGTGAACCGGATCGAGGAAAAGACCGGTAAAAAATTCGGCAGAAAGAAACTGCGTTTTTCAAAAGGAAACAAAAACACACTGATTGGCGAAAATGATATTACAGTCCCGAGGGAAACATTTGACCGTTCAAAGGGTGAGAAATTTCAGAAAGGGAAACCTGACAAATTCAGAAAGAGTGAAAAGATCAGGAAGAATATCAGGAAAAAGAAGCCGCGGAACACTCCCCCGCCAAACAGGAACAGATAGACTAAAATGATCCCGCAGTGAAGGCGGGATTTTTTATTTAACAAACTCTGTTAAAGCATTTAATATCATTAAATTGCATTAAGTATTGAGATAGTTTTATATAGATTGTTACAATAAAAAAATTGCCATAATTTTGCCGAATATGAATAGAATAATTCTGTTGTTATTGATTGTTTCCGGAACGTTGGTTTCGCAGAATCTGCACCAGCGATTTGACGGAATGGATTTCATAATAAATGGCGTCAACTCTGTCAATCCGTTTAACGGCGGGATCGAGATCCCGCGGTATCAATTCATAGATATAGATGGTGATAGTGATCTGGATCTGTTTATTTACGACAGGGACACTACGCTGAACTTTTACAGGAATGAAGGGAACGCGAATGTACCCTTATTCAGGCTTAATACTACGCGCTACCAGAACCTGAATGTCAGGAACTGGTTCAAGTTCGCGGATATGGACGGGGACGGTGATATTGATCTTTTCTGCGGGGGTGATTCACAGCGCGTGCGCTATTATAAGAACATAGGAACAACAACAAATCCCGCTTTCAGTTTGCAGCTGTACGGAATTAGAACCGATATAAACGAATATATGAGCAGTGAATCAGCCAGTGTGCCGACAATTGTTGATATTGACGCTGATGGCGACCTGGATTTTTTAACAGGAAGCTCAACGGGCGAGATAACATACTTTCAAAACATAGGGAACGCGCAGAACTTTAACTTTAAATTTATAACATCTAGGTTTGCCAATATACTGATCGTCGGCGGAGCCGACGATCCAAGGCACGGGGCGAGCTCGATAATGTTCGCAGATATAGACGGCGATAACGACCGTGATCTGTTCTGGGGCGATCTCTTCGGGCTGAGTATTTACTATATCAAAAATACGGGCACTGCTCAGAACTTTCAGTTCACCACAATTGATACAAACTCTCCCCCGCCAAATTATTATTTCAGCGGCGGATTCAATATGCCGGGGATATACGATATTGATAACGATGGCAGGAATGATCTTTTTATTGGTGTGCTTATCGGTTCAAAATCAATTGACAACTTCGTTCATTTCAGGAATAACGGCCCGCTTAACAATCCCACTTTTACAAAAATAACCGATAATGTTATTCTTTCGGCAGATATTGGCGCATACAGCTATCCCGCATTTGGCGATATAGATAATGACGGGGATAAAGATCTTTTCATTGGCTGCGGCAACTCCGTTGGATTTTACAGGAATACGGGGACGGCAACTGCCCCGGCATTTACACTTGTTACTGATAGTCTGCCCCTTAGCATAAGTAATTTTAATTATTCAGTTTCAATAGGTGATCTGAACGGAGACGGCAAAAAAGATCTTGTACTCGGCTACTATTCACTTGCCCGCTTAAGGTATTTCAGAAACACCGGCACGTTAAGCGACCCGCTGTTTACATACACAGCTTCCCAGCTTGATACAATGAATTTATCACAGGCAAGCGCTCCCTGCCTTGCCGATCTTGATAATGACGGCGATCTTGATATCATCGCCGGGAATTCCGGCGGGAAGTTAACGTATTACAGAAATAACGGTTCGGCAAGTGTGTTTAATTTTCAGTTAATTTCAAATAATTACGCAGGTGTAAATGTTGGCAATGATGCCGCGCCTTCACTGGGCGACCTGGATGGTGATGGCGATCTTGATCTGTTGGTTGGTAACCGACTGGGACAGATAGCATTTTACCGCAATACAGGAAGCGTTGCATCACCTGTATTTACATTTGTTACATCCAACTACGCTGGCATTAACGCTTTTCAGAATTCCGTACCTGCAATTGTGGATATAAACGGAGATACTGACCCGGACCTGTTTGTGGGAAATATTAAGGGCGGGTTGTATTATTACGAGAATTGGGATGTGTTCGGTATTCAGCAGATAGGAAGTGAAATTCCTGAGGATTTTTCGCTGAGTCAAAACTATCCAAATCCATTCAACCCTATTACGAAAATTAAATTTAACGTGAAAGCAAAAGGCAGAAGTGAAAAGGCAAAAATCAATTTGATAATTTTCGATCTATTAGGAAAAGAAGTTGCCAGACTTGTAAATGGAGAGTTAGCGCCGGGAACTTACGAAGTTGATTTTGACGCTTCAAATCTGCCAAGCGGTGTATATTTTTATAAACTGGTGAGCGGTGAGTTTAGTGATTCAAAGAGAATGGTATTGGTGAAGTAAACTCTTTGTCATTCTGAGCAAGCTCAGCGAGTGAAGAATCCAGACGATATACGCTGTCATTCTGAGGAGCATAGCGACGAAGAATCCAGACGATAATTTATCAATTTTATTGAACTTAAATGTTGAAATAAATATCGAAATAAATGTCCAACTCATATTACGTATACATTCTTGCCAGTAAAAGAAATGGCACTATTTATACAGGAGTAACAAACAACTTACTGAACAGATTGTATTCTCATAAGAATAAACTCCTCAAAGGCTTTTCATCTCGTTACAACGTTAACAGATTGGTTTTCTTCGAAGAAACAGGTGATATATTTTCTGCTATTGAGCGAGAAAAAGAAATTAAGGGTTGGAGGAGATCAAAAAAATTAAGGCTAATTGAATCTACAAATCCAACATGGAAAGATCTAAGCGAAGGATGGTTTAATTGACTTACTCTGGATCCTTCGCTGCGCTCAGGATGACATCACTAATTGCTTTTTTGTCATCCTGAACGAGCACAGCGAGTGAAGAATCCAGACGAAATTTGCAGCAGTCCGAAAAGAACTAGTAATAAACGCAATAATTTAAATATCAAACTCATATTACGTTTATATTCTTGCCAGCAGAAGGGACGGTACTGTTTATACAGAGGTAACTAATAACTTACTTAATAGAATGTATTCGCACAAGAATAAACTCCTTAAAGGCTTTTCATCCCGTTACAACGTTAACAGATTGGTTTTCTTCGAAGAAACAGGTGATATATTTTCTGCTATTGAGCGAGAAAAAGAAATTAAGGGTTGGAGGAGATCAAAAAAATTAAGGCTAATTGAATCTACAAATCCAACATGGAAAGATCTAAGCGAAGGATGGTTTAATTGACTTACTCTGGATCCTTCGCTGCGCTCAGGATGACATTGCTAATTGCTTTCTTGTCATTCTGAACGAGCGCAGCGCTATGCCCGTCTTTGGCGTGGACGAAGAATCAAGACATTAATATATCAATTTGATTGAACTTCGATATCGGAATAAATATCATTTTTACATTCCCAAACCGGAGTTTGGGGATGAGATTGGATAAAATATTCAGATCAACTTTAGATCCTTAAGTACTTTCTTCAGTTTCTCGCGGTTTGGTTTGGACATTTTGGTCAAAGGTAAACGCAGGCTGTCATCAATTCTACCCATCATGTGCAACGCCGTTTTAACGGGGATCGGGTTAGATTCATAGAAATTAGCTTTCATTAATTCAAACAACTTATAGTGTAAAGCTTTTGCTTTATTGAAGTCCCCTTTTAACGCAGCTCTTGTCATATCACTGTAATCTTTTGGCACTTCGTTGGAAACCACACTTATTACGCCATCACCGCCTGCTGTAATAATTGGGAGTGTCAATGTATCTTCGCCTGAGAGAACTGCAAAATTTTTGGGTCTGTATTTAATTATCTGCATTATCTGCTCAAGGTTGTTTGAAGCTTCTTTGATAGCTATAACATTCTCTACTTCTTCAGCAAGCCGAAGGGTTGTTTCTGGCAGCATGTTTGAGGCGGTCCGCCCTGGTACATTATACAAAACAGCTTTAACATCACACTCTTCAACAATGCGCTTAAAATGCCGGTAAAAACCTTCCTGTGTAGGTTTATTGTAATAGGGTCCGACAAGCAGCACGGCATCAGCGCCGACTTCTTTGGCATCGTGGGTGAGGTCCAGGGAATCAAGGGTTGAATTAGTGCCTGTTCCCGCAATGACAGGTACTCTTCCTTTATTCTGGTCAACAACAATTTCAATAACTCGTCGGCGTTCATCCCGGGTCATAGTGGCTGATTCACCCGTAGAACCGCATGGCACCAGGAATTCTATTTTATTTTTGATCTGCCATTCAACCAAACCGCGCAGCGCTCTTTCATCAATTGTACCGTTTGCTTTGAACGGAGTAACTAAAGCTGTTCCTGTACCTGTTAATCTAGCCATATAAAAAAGAAAGTAAAATTTATAATTGATCTACAAATTTAGTTTTAAAATGTTACTTAAACAATTTATAAAGGGATATATGAAAATACTCACCGCAAAGACGCAATGCCGCAGAGAATAGAAATAATTAATGGCGGCAGGCAAGCCGTGCCGTTTACTTCTTTACTCGTGCCACGAGGGTATTGTTTTAAAAAATCATTTTCTTAGTTTCAGAATCCTTGCTTGATTTAACAGAATAGAATTATATACGCGAAAAGAAGGGTGAGCTCTCAAAATATGTTTCACAGCTGCATTACAGTTTTAATGGCGGCAGGCAAGCCGTGCCGTTTACTTCTTTACTCGTGCCACGAAATTAGTTGCTATATTGCCAGATTGTTTTTAGGAATGATCTTCTCAACCGGGCTGGACGTTTCCTCTATTCGTGGCACGAGGGTTAAGCGGCACGTATTTCTTTTACTCTTTACTCGTGGCACGAAACTAGTTGCAATATTGCTAAGTTGTTTTTAAGAATGGTCTCCTCAACCAGGCTGGGTGATTCCTCTATTCGTGGCACGAGGGTTAAGCGGCATGTATTGCTTACCTCTTTACTCGTGCCACGAAATTAGCTGCTGTATTGCCAGATTGTTTTTAGGAATGATCTTCTCAACCGGACTGGATGATTCCTCTATTCGTGGCACCAGGGTTAAGCGGCATGTATTTCTTACCTCTTTGCTCGTGCCACGAAATTAGTTGCTATATTGCTAGATTGTTTTTTGAAAATGGTCTTCTCTACCGGGCTGGACGATTCCTCTATTCGTGGCACGAGGGTTAAGCGGCATGTATTTCTTTTACTCTTTACTCGTGGCACGAGGGTGGGTTTATTAATATTACATTTAAATGGTTTAAACGTAATATTTAATAGTGATTTGAGAAAGAATTATTCATATTAAAAGTTGTAATTTTTGAGTATTTTTGTGAATAAATTAAATAAAGTTGACCCTTCGACTCCCACGCCAATGGCGGGCACAGCGCTCAGGGTGACAAAGATATGAGGATAATTACATGGCAGAAAAATATTTGAATTTAATAAACGGTGAATGGGTTGCCCCTTCGACCGATAAGTATATCGAAAATCGTAACCCGGCAGATAATGATGATCTGATAGGGCTCTTCCCTGCTTCATCAGAAGAAGATGTGAATAAAGCGGTAGCTGCTGCCAAGGCAGCGTTTGAAAAATGGCGTCTGGTGCCTGCGCCGAAACGCGGTGACGTATTAAAAGTAGTTGGCGATATGATGCTGGCAAAAAAGGATGAGATCTCCTTTGAAATGACACGAGAAATGGGCAAAGTTTTCGCTGAGACCAAAGGCGATACACAGGAAGGCATTGATACCGCATATTATGCCGCTTCAGAAGGAAGAAGATTATTCGGACTGAATGCGCCGAGTGAATTACCCAATAAAATGAATTTGAGTTTTCGCGTACCGATCGGTGTTGGCGGATTCATTTGTCCGTGGAATTTCCCAATGGCTATTCCCACATGGAAACTCTTCCCGGCTCTTGTTTGCGGAAATACCGCAGTGTTTAAACCTGCTGAGCTTACTCCAAAAACAGCGCATACGCTGGTTGAAATAATTGACGCTGCTATGCGCGAAGTATTGGGTAAAGATTACATTCCGGGAGTGATAAATCTTGTACACGGAAAAGGCAGTGTAGTTGGCGAAGCGATAACAAATCACGAAGATATTGACCTGATTTCTTTTACCGGTTCAACTGCAGTTGGTAAACGTATTAATGCTGTTGCAGGAGCATCATTGAAACGCGTATCACTGGAGCTTGGCGGTAAAAACGCGCAGATAGTTATGGATGACGCGAACCAGGATCTAGCCCTTGAGGCGGTTTTATGGGGAGCCTTCGGCACAACGGGTCAAAGGTGCACAGCTACATCAAGACTGATATTACATGAGAAGATATATGATGAGTTTATAAAGAAACTGGTTGCAAAAGCCGGCAAGTTAAGGCTTGGTTACGGTAACGGAAAAGCTGTTGATGTGGGTCCGTGTGTCAGCGAAAGTCAGCGTGACTCAGTAAATGAATACGTACAGATAGGGTTAAACGAAGATAAAGCCAAACTTGTTTTAGGCGGTGAATTTGCGACCGATGGCGATCTTTCAAAAGGCTGGTTCTATAAGCCGACCATTTTTGTTGATGTAACGCCTGAAATGAGAATTGCAAAAGAAGAAATTTTCGGGCCTGTGCTTGCTGTAATAAAAACTACGGGACTTGAAGATGCAGTTAACATTCTGAACAACACAAAATACGGCTTATCATCATCAATATTTACAAACAATGTTAATGATGCATTCACAGCAGTTCGCGATATTAAAGCAGGTATTACTTATGTTAACGGCGCTACTATAGGCGCAGAAGCGCATATGCCGTTTGGCGGTGTTAAGCAGACAGGTAACGGTCACAGAGAAGGCGGCTGGACGGTGTATGATTTCTATACTGAATGGAAAGCTGTTTATATTGATTACTCCGGTAAGCTGCAAAGAGCTCAAATAGATAATTATTAATCAATTTACAATTAGCAATTAACAATTAAGCCGGTTCAATTCCGGCTTTTGTTTTTATTTACTAATCATTGGAACAATATGTACTTGAATTTCCTTAAATAAGGAAGATAAAGTCCAATAATTAATAAATTTAACTTTAATTAAATTTAGCTTATCATTGTAAATTCTAATAAAAACTATGCAAAATCCACAAAAATACAAAAAGGGGGCCATCCTCTTCAGCGCAGGGGTTATTTTTAATCTGTTCATATCTGCGCTATTATTTCTCGGCGCATCAGTTCTTACAGAGCGCGGAACCGCAAACGGCAAGGTACTGGTAGAGCTTTCAAAAGAAAAGGGTGTTCAGGTGGTAGAAACACTTTGGGGCATTTATAAAGGTTCCGCCGGTGATGTGAGGGAAGATTCCGAAACTGAACTGAAAATGCTTGCGCAGTATGACGCAGTGGATTATGATCTGGCTCTTTCGTTTGATATTCCCAACAAATCCATAACAGGCATAAACTACATGCGCATCCGCGCTGAAACAGATACCCTGCGGACAATATATGTAAATATATACGATAATCTTAAAGTTGATAAAGTTGGTTTTCAGAATATGATGAGAACAGGCATCAACTACAGGGAGGCTAAAGATATACCAACATGGTATGACGCCGAGTACATTCAGACCAAGAATTATTTAATCATTACCCTAAAAGAGGGCGATGTGCCGATGAAAGGCGATAACGTTGCACTCAAGATCGAGTATTCAGGTAAACCTGTTAAAAAAGGATTTGATTCGTTTTCGTTTAAAGAGATCTACGGCAATATGTACATTTATACATTAAGTGAACCGAACTGGGGTCCGGTTTGGTGGCCTTCGAAAGATTTCCCCGATGATAAAGCTGATATCAATATGAGATTGACCGTTCCAACGGGGATGAAGGGTGTTTCCAACGGTCTTCTAAAAGATACGGTGCAAAATTCCGATGGTACGACAACATTTAACTGGGAAAGCTCCTACCCTATTGCTACTTATCTGGTGAGCATAGTTGTTGGCAATCTAGTTTACTGGGAAGATACATATACTTCACTTGACGGCAACAAACAAATGCCTGTTGTTTATTACGCGTTCCCAAAAGATTCCGCAAAAGCAAGGATTGACTGGAAACCCACGCCGGATATGATAAAATATTTCGCTGAAACTTTTGGCGAGTACCCTTTTATTGATGAAAAATACGGCAACTGTATGTTTGGGTGGACATCGGGCGCCATGGAACATCAAACAATCACCTCATACGGATACCTTTTGATCACGGGTGATAACCGGTACGATTTTGTGAATGCGCATGAACTGGCTCACCATTGGTTTGGTGATGCTGTTACGCTAAAGGACTGGAAAAATATCTGGCTAAACGAAGGTTTCGCATCTTACTGCGAAGCTTTGTGGAAAGAAAATGTAGGCGGCAAGAACGCTTACTTTGAGCACATGAGAGGTTTTGATTTCGGATACTTCAGCGGAACGGTTTACGCTCCCAAAGGTTTCATTGATAATCCCGCAATATACGCAACAATTTACCAGAAAGGCGCATGGGTGCTTCACATGCTGCGCGGAGTAATGGGCGATGAGAAGTTCTTCGCAGGGTGCAGAGCGTATTATGAGAAATATAAATATTCCAATGCCGAAACTTCTGACCTGATAGCTGTAATGGAAGAATACCACGGATCAAGCCTGACCTATTTCTTTGATCAGTGGGTGTATAAAGGTACAGGCAGACCCAAGTATGAATACTCGTGGAAGTTCGAAGATTTCCAGGGTCAGAAAGGCTCGGGGGCATACACTGTCAGACTTCAGCTTAGACAGGTACAAAAAGAAAATGAGATAGAAATGTATAAAATGCCTGTGAAGATCACGGTTGTAACAGAAGCCGGTGATAAGGAGTTTACGGTATTTAACGACCAGAAAGAACAGGCAATTTTGCTTACGGTGGATTCGAAACCCAAAGAAGTGCTGATAGATAAAGACGGCTGGATACTGAAAAAAGTGGCTAAGGGAACCTACGAAAAGTAATGAAGAGAGCCTCATAGTTATGGAGATATCTCCGTTAGAACTTAAAACGCACTATTCTAATCTGCTGGAGCTGCATTTGAAATGGCGCGGAAACAAGATAGATAAATACGAGCAGCTGCTTTCTCACGGTTCTGACCGGCTGATAGTAAGATTATATGCCGATGACGGAACAACCTCGATAGGGATCGTTAACAGGCACACGGAAGAGAACAAGGCATTTATCAGCTTTGGGGATCATTTTATTGCGTTGGGCTTAAATGTACCCAGGATACATATTGTCTCCGCTGCCGAAGACAGCTACATTCTTGATGATCTCGGAAATGATACACTCCTTAGCTGTGTATTGAACGCTGATGGATTTAACACAGAAGTAATTGCATTGTACAAAAAGGTTATTGATGAGCTCCCCAAGTTCCAGGTAACGGCGAATACGGGGCTTGACTATTCACTCTGCTACCAGTATGGAGAATTTGGCAGGGATAATATAGAGTACGACCTTGATTACTTTAAGCAGCGTTTCCTAAAGAATTTTCACAAGGGTACAATTGACGAAGTCAGGCTGGACAGTGATCTGTCATATATCAGAGAGAAGATCCTTGAATACCCAAGGGAGTATTTTTTATACCGTGATTTTCAATCAAGGAACATCATGATAAAAAACGGTGAGCCGTTTTTTATCGATTTCCAGTCCGGCAGAAAAGGGGCACTGCTCTACGATATCGCATCTTTGATGTATGACGCCAAAGCGGATATACCACAGCAAGTGCGGGAAGAACTGCTGGAATATTACCTGGAAGTTATCCTGCAGTATGTAAAAGCAGATACTGACAAAATGAGAAGTTATTTCTGGTATTTTGCTTTGATAAGAATAATGCAGGCAATGGGTGCATACGGATTTTTGGGTATTGTGAAGGGAAAGAAAAGATTTCTTGAGAGCATACCTTACGCATTAAGGAACATTAATTTTATCCTTAATGAACGCATACCCGGCGGCGAACTGCCCTATTTAAGACAGATTTTCGGTGAATTACTAAACGCAAATAACACATATAATGACAAAACATAATATCCGCGGATTAAACGTAGTAGAATCAGGGGAAGCCAATAAGCAGGCAATAATTTTCGTGCACGCCTTCCCTATGTGCAGCAGAATGTGGGATAAACAGGTTGAAGCGCTGCAGGATAAGTTCAGGGTTGTGGTTTACGATCTGCGCGGCTTTGGATACAGCGAGTACGGCGACGGACATTTTACAATTGAATCACATGTAAGCGATCTTATTTCGATCGTTGACAGCCTTAAACTTGATAAGCCTGTAGTATGCGGCCTTTCAATGGGCGGTTACATTACTTTGAGAGCGCTTGAACTTTACCAGAGTAAATTTAAAGGAGCGATTGTCGCAGATTCAAAGGCGGAGGGAGATAACAATCCAACAAAACATGCGCGCTCAGAGCAGATGAAAATGGTAAAAAATGGCCAGCGCGAACAATTCACAGAGAACTTCATAAAAGCTGCGCTTAGCGAAGCTAATTTCACGGAAAATGCGGAATTGGTTGAGTTCCTTAAAAAAATGATCAGCTGGCAGAAGAATGAAGCGATCACAGGGGCGCTGTTAACACTTGCCGCAAGGACAGATACAACTGAGGGTTTGGATAAATTTGATATAAAGATGCTGATAGTTGCCGGAAAAGAAGATAAACTGACACCGCCTGAGTTCAGCAAAATAATTTACGGTAAAACGCGGAATTCTGACTTAAAGTTAATTTCAAATGCGGGACATTTACCGAATATGGAGAATCCGGAGGAGTTCAATGCTGCGATACTGGACTTCATGAAGAGTTACGAAAAAAAGCAGGGTTAAAAATTTTCCTACCTATCAAAAATTCATCTTAGAATGAGATTGCTTCGTCACTTCGTTCCTCGCAAATGTGCATTGATCGAGCGTTGCTCTTGACTAACTAATGAGATTGCTTCGTCACTTCGTTCCTCGCAAATGTGCATTAATCGAGCGTTGTGCTTGACTAACTAATGAGATTGCTTCGTCACTTCGTTCCTCGCAAATGTGCATTGATCGAGCGTTGTTCTTGACTAACTAATGAGATTGCTTCGTCACTTTGTTCCTCGCAAATGTGTATTGTTTGAGCGTTGCTCTTGACTAACTAATGAGATTGCTTCGTCACTTCGTTCCTCGCAAATGTGCATTAATCGAGCGTTGTGCTTGACTAACTAATGAGATTGCTTCGTCACTTCGTTCCTCGCAAATGTGCATTAATCGAGCGTTGCTCTTGACGAACTAATGAGATTGCTTCGTCACTTTGTTCCTCGCAAATGTGCATTGATCGAGCGTTGTTCTTGACTAACTATGGAAGTAAGCAATACCCTGGTATGTTCTAAAAACGTACTTCTTCAGCTTAATTTCTTCTTAATTTCCTTCAGCATAATATCAGTCATTTTTGCAAGATCATATTCATGTTTCCAGCCCCAGTCAGCCCGCGCTTCTGAGTCATCAATGCTTCCGGGCCATGATTCAGCGATCTGCTGACGGAAATCAGGTTTATAGGAAATTGAAAAATCAGGGATATGTTTTTTTATTTCCGCAGCGAGTGTTTCAGGATCGAAACTTATTCCGCTTAAATTATAGCTTGATCTAATCTTTACTTTTTCAGCAGGCGCTTCAACAAGATCGATAGTCGCGCGAATTGCATCGGGCATGAACATCATTGGCAGCAGAGTATCTTCGGTCAAAAAGCATTCATACTTCCCTGCTCTTATAGCCTCATAGAAAATTTCCACAGCGTAATCGGTTGTTCCGCCGCCGGCTTCAGTCTTGTAGCTTATCAGCCCCGGGTAACGCACTCCCCTGACATCAACGCCGTACTTATTGAAATAATATTCGCACCATCTTTCGCCGGCAAGTTTGCTAATGCCGTAAACTGTTGATGGTTCCATAATTGTGAGCTGCGGTGTATTTTGTTTTGGTGTTGTGGGTCCGAATACAGCAATTGAACTGGGCCAGAATACTTTTTTGATGAGCCCTTCTTTGGCCATATCAAGAATACTCAAGAGGCTCTTCATGTTGAGATCCCATGCCTTTTTGGGATTTTTTTCAGCGCTGCCCGATAGCATTGCCGCCAGAAGGTACACTTTTGAAATATCGTGTTTTTTAAACACGGCGGCTACGCCGCTTTCATCCATTACATCAAGTGTTTCAAACGGTCCGGATGACATTACGTCATCAGCCGCATTTTTGATATCACTTGCAATTACGTTATCATTTCCGAAACGGTTTCTAAGCTCAAGGGTTAAGTCGGAACCAATCTGTCCGGATGCTCCGATTACAATAGTCTTACTCATTTTCTTTATTAGTTTTTAGGTCTTTATTTAGAACAATTCTCCGGTTTCTAATGGAATACTTAAATTCCATTTGCAGCCAAAGATACTGTAATTTCTCTTTCGGATTCATTTTGGATAAAGGTTTTTCCAGATGGCCGTCAAACAGAGGATCGATCTTTTTTGGATTAATTTTTGCTTTCATTTAATTTTTTCAATTCCACAATATCTGATCTGTCCTTATCGCGTATAGGTTCAATTTGGTTTTTGGCGTAAATTAAATCGTCAATTGATGAAATAGGTATTTCAAGATCATCAATTATAACTCTATCAGCTTTCGAAATCAATTCTTCATATGTTTTAGGATAGCTGAGAAAAATATCCATCTGCAAAGGACTGTTCCCTGAAATAAAAGTATATACAAGTGCACCTTTGTTTTCAATCCAGCTTTTTCTAACGGATTCATCCAACAAATTTTCTGGTGGCTCAGGTATTCTGGGGTATAGGTCAAATTTGCGGGCTATTTGCTGAATTTTATGCAGGTTCTCACTATCCATCTGAACTGAAATATCTACATCAAAAGTATTTCTTTCAACACCATGCATAACGCAGGCTATACCGCCGCATATAACAAATTTTACTTGATTTTCTGCAAGCGCTTTCACCAACTCTAATAGATTTTTTTCAACAATACTCATTTATTCAAACTTGTCTTTAATTTCCTTTTCAACTTATCCTGTTTACTTTTGGGGAGTTCTTTAAATTCTTCCTTCAGTTTGGCTTTATCTTCTACAGATAGATTGCTTAGCTTACTTTTTTGTTTTAGAAGTATCCGGTTGCTGCTCTATATTACTGGACTTATCTGTTTGGGTTGAACGGGTTTTATTATTCTCTATGGTATCTTTCAGTTTTACCGTGTCCTGCTTAACCGGCAGAACCGTATCTTTAAGTAATGACCGTTCTTCTTCGGATTTACCTTTGAGCAAAAATTGCCAGATAGTGAATATCGCAACAAGCATAAGCAAAAAAGCACCCGCAATTAACAGCGTATCTCTGCTTTTGTGCTTGCCTTCAGTTTGCTGCGGTGTGTTTTCTTCTGACATTTGTGTTATTTATGGCTAAATGCCTTCTACAACAACCTGCGGTGTAACTTTTGTTTTAGGGATAAGCGCAGGCCAGTAAGCAACAACATCACTTGGCTTGGGCCTGCCGCCGGCGAAGCCGGTTACGCTTGGCGGACCCGTTAAAATAAGCGGAGCAATTTCTTTGCTGAATCTTTCGATTGTCGCTTTATCTTTGGCGCGAACACCTATTCTTAATACTACTTCACTTAAATCTTCATGCCGTTTAACCAATGGACCGTGGCAGCTGTTATATCCAAGAAACTCGGTGCGAATCTCATCGAATTTAAGTCCAAGGTCATCCAACCTGGTACGCAGGATCTTATCACCCGCCTCAGCTTTTTTGAGCGCATCGGGTGCAGAGTACGTTAATGTTGAAAACGCGCTGAAGCCATCATCGTAAGACATTGAAACTTTGTAGAATTCCGTTGCGGGTTTGCCGGTAATTCCAAATACTTTAACTCTATCTTTACCGGCCTGCTCAAGATGGATTGATGTAAAATCAGCAACGCAATCAGGGGTAATATAATCAGCGGGGTCGCCAATTTCATACAATAGCTGCTCGCTGACGGTTTCGGTGGAAACAAGTCCGCCTGTGCCTTCATGTTTAGTGATGAAGAAAGTACCGTCCTTATGCGCTTCTACGATCGGGAAACCAATTCTTGCCAGATCAGGCACAGATTCCCAGTCACCCAGGAAATTACCGCCTGAGGCCTGTCCGCCGCACTCAATAATATGTCCCGCAATAGTACCCGCTGACATTTTATCAAAATCGTTCATATCCCAGCCGAATTCATATATCATTGGGGCGAGCGTTAAGCCGGTATCGGTTACCCTGCCAGTAATTACTATATCAGCGCCCTGCTGCAAAGCCTGTACAACAGGCAATGCGCCAAAGTAAACATTGGCGCTTAAAATTTTATCTTTAATGGTTTCAGCGCTCTCGCCGGTTTCCATATTCTTCAATAGTACGCCTTCGGCAAGCAATGGATCGATGTAATCAAGAATGTTATCACCCATAACAACGCCGATCTTGATGCCGCTAATACCGATCTTCTTTGCGACTTCAAAAATAGCATCTCGGCACGCAAGCGGATTAACCCCACCGCCATTTGTTATAACTTTAAATTTCTTTTCTTTTAATAATGGCAATAATCTTTCCATAAGGGGCGGAATATCACGGGCATAACCAAAGGCGGGGTTTTTCAACTTTTGTTTCTGCAAAATTGACATCGTTACCTCAGCAAGGTAATCCATCATTAAATAATCTATATCGCCTTTAGAAGCCTGGTGAACCGGCGCATCGATTAAATCGCCCCAAAACCCCTGTCCTGAAGCAATCCTTATCACGTTTTTCATGTATTAATTGGAATAATTTAAGCAATTTAGCAAAAAATGGGGAGAGATAAAACTCAATATATACTGCTTAAGGCTTCTATTATAATTCTTCAATCTTTTCTGTAAGCCATAACTTTGAAGGTACGTTTTGGGCATCTTCCAACTGTCTTTTTAGTCTCTTAATCGGCAACTTCGAAGAATTCAATTTTATTAACGCAAGACTGTTGATAAAATTCAGGAACTCACGAAAGGAAGTTTTATAGATCTCGCTGTTCTCAGACGAATAACTCAAGAGATGTTTGCATGAGTCTATAGCTTCAATAACCCCTTCATAGTTTTTCAATTCATATTGCGACATCAGTTCCAGCATTTTAATATCGCATTTAAAGATAAAATTTACGTAACTGATCTCAGTAAAATCTTTAAAATTTATCTTAGAACATGTTTTAAGGCAATCTTCATATTGCTGTTCGGCAAATCTAAGTGCGGCATCCGAATAGAATATAATTCCTTCCTGATTACGCACAGTTACCTTATGCTTATTGTTGTTTACAAAATCTTTAAGAATCTCAAATTCTTTTGTAGCAAGAGTATGTTTGATGATATTTCTGTAAACTGAAAGTTCTACCGAATTATCATTTAAAGTATTGTTACGCACCATCTCCAAATTGAGACTAAGTTCGGTTTTTGAGTAATCATTCTTTCCGCTCCTTTTTTTCAGAATGCAAAGTACAATTAAAATATTATAAATATTTTTACATTCTAGCTTGCGAAGCAATCCGGCGACTTTATTAAATTCCTCTCTTGCTTTATTGAAATATTCATCATCTTCAATGTCTAAAAATGACAGCATGAGATAATATAAGATCTTGAGTAAAGGAGAATCACTAAAATCTTCCTCATTCTTACTAAAATAGTTTAGCAGATACTTTATGAATTGAAGATCAATATTTCCTTTTTCTTCCTGAATCTCTTTATCGTCTTTACTTCTGGTCGATTCCATTATAACCCCAAAACACGTAAGCAGATACTGCAGCAAAAACGATTCCAGCATAAGTCTTTTGGTAATTCTAATAGACTGACTGAATATTTTGCTGTTAGAAATTATAACTCCAAGTTTCGGCTGAATAAACATCTTATCAGTATAATATTCCTGATCCTTAACAGATTTTTTATCAATCTTTGAATCAAAATTATAAGCTTTCTTAAGAAAAATCTCTCCGCTATTCCTGGAATAAAGTTCGGTTAAAAGTGATTTCTCGTATCCGGAAGTATTTTTCCAGTTTGTAAAGCTTAAGTAATCTTCTGCAAGTTTTTTAAGGCTGAAATTCAAATTCTTCATTATTCCATAGTTATAAACCTTACCGGGATAGATATTTGACCATAGTTTTTCCTTTTGAAGCAAATCATTTTTATAATCGGGCGCATATTTTTTGACCTCTTTGAAGAGTTTCAAGACAATTGAATTCCCGTTAAGATATGAACATGAAATATATCTCTCAAAGTCCTTTAGCTCCGCATCAGAAAATAATTTCAATATTTCTATTGTTGATGATTTTTGCATTTAAACAGGATAGTAATTCTAAATGATCTTATTATGTGAATTCAAAACACTACGGAATATTACAGACGAATTACAGCGGAATTATATTCTACTATAAGATCTGCGATAGTTTCTTTAACCGATTTTATGGATTTAATCAACCCTGAGGACTGCCCCATTTCAAGCTCGCCTTCATCAAGATCACCTTCAAAGATACCTTTCATTTCGCGTTTGCGGCCGAGCATTTCTTTAAGAAGCTCCTCACCTGCTCCGCTGCGCTCAGCGTTGATAACTTCTTCGGCGAACTTGTTTTTGAACAAGCGCACGGGATTAAGTTTTTTCATTATAAGAATTGTATCGTTATCTTTTGCTTCAACAATCTTGTTTTTAAAAGCATCATTGCCTGAAGCTTCAACAGTCGCGGCAAACCTTGTGCCAATTTGAACACCTTCGGCGCCTATTGCCATACATGCAGCAATCTGCGCGCCGGTGGCAATGCCGCCTGCGGCTATTACGGGGATCTCAAGGGCATCAGCCACTTGAGGAACGAGGCATAACGTGGTAATTTCATCAATTCCATTATGTCCGCCAGCTTCGAAGCCTTCGGCAACCACAGCGTCGCAGCCTGCATCCTGCGCTTTGAGCGCGTGTTTTACGGAAGCTACTACGTGTACCCATGTAATATTATTTTCTTTGAATACGTTCGCAAAGGCTTTTGGATTCCCGGCAGAGGAAAAGACTATTTTAACTTCTTCTTTTAGTATAGTTTTGATAAGCTCGCTGATATCTCCCCTAATAAGCGGTATGTTAACGCCGAACGGGAAATTCAATTTTTTTTCGAGGAAGTAATTTCTGAGTTTTGAAATATGTTCGCTTAAGAGATCAGGTTTCATAGAGCCCGCGCCGATGAGACCCAGGCAGCCGTTTTCAGAAGCGGCTGCGGCAAGCTTCCAGCCGGAGGTCCATACCATACCTGCCTGCACGATAGCGTGCTTTATACCGAAAAGCGAATTTATGCGGGTTTGTTTCATGTATTTTTTCTATCAAAGATATTCGTGCCACGAATATTCAATTCTGAAAAATATCAAAACCTGAAAAGATTATTGTACGATCACAACTTAACGATTACCGTATTCGTGGCACGAATAAAGTTAACCAATCACTATATTTCTTTTAATAATTTTATCATATCAAGTACGGCTTGTGCCGCTTCGCGGCCCTTGTTATGCTGATCATCGGCGGAGCGTTTTGCCGCCTGTTCCACGGTATAGCAGGTAAGCACTCCGAAAGAAACCGGCATATTGTATTCAAGGTTCAGCGACATTATTCCGTTGGATACCGCATTTGAAATATATTCAAAGTGCGCGGTTTCACCTTTTATCACAGCGCCAAGGCAAATTATGCCGCAGTACTTTCCGCTTTTGCATAAATGCGAAGCTGCTAAAGGTATTTCATACGCGCCGGGAACAAAAACAGTTGTGATGTTTTTATCATCAATACTGTTTTCACGGAGTACAGTCATTGCTCCGCTGAGCAAACCATCTGTCACTTCTTTATTGAATGTACTGACGATTACGGCAATTCCGCCTGTTTGTTTTTTAGTTGTAACTTTCTTCCGGGTTTTATTTTTTTTATCTTTTGCCATATAAGTTTAAACTTTAAAGAGCCTGTTTTTCATTGCAGTGATCTTAATTTCGGGAATATAGTACCTGCCTAAGATTGAAACATCATTTATTCTTCCGCCGTGGAAATCACTGCCGCCGCTTTCAAGGAGAAAATACTGAGAAGTAATATCCCTGAAGTATTCAATATCGTAATCGGAGTGCGAAGGGTGAACAACTTCAATTCCATCTATACCTAACTCGATCATTTCGAAGAGTGAGTTATTGTGTCTCATACTTTTGCCGGGGTGCGCTACAAATGAAAGACCGCCGCACCTGTTTATGAGCGATATGGCGTCCTTTGTTGAGATGTTCGGTTTCTTCACGTAAGCCGGTTTATCATCGCCGATAAATTTATTGAAAGCATCGTAGTAATTATTCACAAAGCCGCCTTCGATAAGCGCAACGGCAATATGCGGTCTTCCTACGGAGCCATTTCCTTTAACCTGTGAAAGCACATCCTGCATTTGGATAGCTATACCCAGTTCATTCAGCTTTTCAACAATCTTCTGCGCGCGCTTCATTCTTTCCCTGCGGAAGTTCCGCAGGTAATCTAAGAGCTCGGGATTTTTGTGATCAAAAAAGTACGCAAGGATATGAGTTTCTTTGCCGTTATGCTCCGCGCTAATTTCCGTTCCGGGAATCAGTTCAATATCATAACGCGAAGCAATTTCAATTGCTTCATCAATAGCGTCAACGTTATCGTGATCGGTAATTGCGAGATGAGTTAAGCCGGCTGTTTTAGCTTTTTGGATGAGTTCCCCGGGAGTATGGTACCCATCTGAATAATGCGTGTGAGTATGTAGATCAGCCTTAATATTAGAGTCAACGCTGCCCATGCTGTATTGACTTATGCAGAAAAAGGAATGGCGGAAATTTATTTCAGCAATTGCATATTAAATGATAGCGGGATTGCTGCTGAATAAGCAAATAATGAGCAATCATTCCTTAAAAAGCCCGAAATGTGGAAAATTGGACTAAATCCTGCGGTTTTTCTCCTTAAAACGAAGAATTTAAATTGGTTAATTGTACCGGAGGAGGGACTTGAACCCCCGACCTGCGGATTATGATTCCGACGCTCTAACCACCTGAGCTACTCCGGCATAGAGTATTTTTTTACCGGATTCGTCAGGCGGGCCTGAGCTACTCCGGCATAGAGTATTTTTTTACCGGTTTCGTCAGGCGGGCCTGAGCTACTCCGGCTAAATGCTATATTTTACAAATATGCCTAAAATTTGAAAATTATTCAAGGGAGAAGAACGATGAATTTTACGGCCTATTTGTTAACCGGGCGCAATGACGCAAAAAGGAAATATAATCAAAAGGTTGAAACAATAACAAATTTTTTTCCGTGAAATGATGCATTGAGTTCATTTATTATGATCAAGCATGGAGTTATATTGCTTCATAATTAAAAAACAAAATTATATATCATGATACTCAAAGCAGAAATTAAAACAGAATTCAATATCATTAATCTCAGGCACGTTAGTGCGATTGGTACTTTTGATGACCCGAACGGAAAATATTTTTTGATAAACTTCAGAATTGAATCCGGCAATGTTTCATGGAAGTACGATACTCTGAAACAAAGAGACGATAAAATCGCTGAAGCTATGAAATTAATGCAATAGGATCACAATGATCTACTCACCTGATTTTGTTTTCAGGACTGTATCATTTAAAGGCAGCAATGTATTCATATACGGCGCGAAGAAGAGCATACAAGGAATCAATACGAACGGCAGCATTGGCACATAACATCTTAATTCTTCGAAATAGATCCCAAAGCTTATAAGGGAAAGGAAAATGAAGATAAATGTCACAAGGTAAACATTCACAAATTCTGTTTTGAGAGCTTTCCAGCCGCGCAGAACCAGGAAGAGGAATGCGAAGATATGAATTCCGCCAAAATTAAAAATGAAATCACGCAGCAACAGATGTTTGGGCCCGGTAGTTAAAATATTATAAGTCCGCAGATAATCCCATTTGAAAAATCCATCATCTCTTTCAGCAGGCAGCTCCGGAAGGATCATTTTAGCTATACCGAAATAGGCTGCAAGTATGAGAAACATAGCCGCTGTATAGATCATAGTCTCAGCTTTAAACAACATCTTATACCGGTGAAGCAAAAATACGGGGATAATAAACACAATTGAATAATGATTTACGCATGCAAAGAAAAAAGCAATCAGCAGTAGATTGAATTTATTTGTTAAAACCAGGTAAAGGCAAACTACCATGAAGAAGACCGAAGCTATATCACTAAAGAAGTAAATATTATTAACAGCAACAAGATTCCAGAACATAGAATATATAATGAATATAGAAGCTACCGCATTAAAAGCCTTATTTGTAAAATATACTGAAAGCAGTTTGTAAAACGCCAGGATCGTCAGATAAGTGAAAGCAAATGTTAACACAAACACAATCGCTTTTGGCGGAACGCTGAATGGAAGTGAAAGCAGCTTGAACAATAATGGAATGAACAGCCTGAACTGAATAGTGCTTATAGCATCAAAATTAAGTACTCTTATTATTCCGCCGTAATCATCTGTATAGAGGTCTATTGGAGCAATGATCTTATGAAAATAAACATAAGAAAACGCGAATGCAGCAAAAAGATAAACCAAGTGCGCTAATACAGGCGGGTAGTTACGATTCGGAAAACCGGCACGTAAGATTTTTTGCATAGTGTTTCAGGCAGTTTATTTAGTAAACAAAAATGAAAATAACAGGCACTTAAGATTAAATCAATCCATAAAACAATTAGTATTTGAAGTTAAACATAAAAAGGGCAGAATATTCTGCCCTTTAGCCGGTTAATTTAATTTATTAAACTATTTCACAAGCAGCATTTTTTTTGTTTCTGTAAAACTTCCGGCAGTAAGCCTATAGGTATAGAATCCGCTGGCAATGTTAGCGGCTTTAAATACTGCCTGATAATTGCCGGCGACCTGGTAGCCGCTGTATATCGTTTCTACTTCCCTGCCCATCAGGTCATACACTTTTAGCACAACATTTGACGCAACCGGGATTGAATAGTTTATAGTGGTTGCCGGATTGAACGGGTTGGGATAATTCTGTGAGAGTGAATAAACTTCGGGCACGTGGTTATTCTGCTGGCTGACACCCGTGACCGTATGCGGTAAAGGGTTATTCCATGTTGCGCTTATTTCAGCTGTATCAAGCGCTCTTTTATAAACCCTGAACTCATCCATCAGCCAGCCCTGACCCAACCCGGCAGCAGTACCATAACCACCGACTTTAAACACCACAGCGGCGGTGAGGTTCAGCGCGGGCATTAAAGTTGAAGATTGAAACGCGCCGTTAACATAAACTTTTAATGTAGTTGAAACTGAATCATACACAAAATGAATTACATTCGCGCCGGGAAGTACACTCGTTACGTTTATGTTTGGGAACACGGTAGCATTCAATCCCCTCAAAGTGATATTACCCGCCCCTGCTGCGCCGTTTGTGAAACAGCGGAAACTTGTAGTGATATCATTGCCAAATAAATAATTTGTACCGGTTGCCGGAATATTATTTATCCATGTTGAAATAGTCCAGCTAGAAGTACCAAAGTTCATATTCCACCCTGTATTAACATAGGCAGTTGTGCTGGATGCGCCTGCACCAACAAGCGCGCTATCAAATTGACCGGTCATTCCGTTAGTGAGTCCGCCAAGCAGCGGAGCGGGATTGTTTCCCTGACCGGGCACGGCATAATTTGGGGTAGTAGTGCCGCCTGAATTAAATTTGTAATATAAGATATCAGGTACAGGGTAAGTTTGGGAATGCAAGATTGATACAGCAGCCAAAAAAATTAATGTAAAAACAAATTTTAGTTTCATGTTTGCCCCTTCACTTAGTTTTTTTAACAAATGAAAATAGGAATATTTTTCAAGAATTGATATTGATAAATACTTAAACTCCAAACATGTGGTAATATTGCCGTATTAGGAAGAGTTTTTAGCTATGAAGAGAAGTTTCTATAATTTCTTTTAGGGCAGTTCTATTTCTTTTTTTATAATACAATCTTGTTTTGCATCTGTAACCTGTAGTTTCAGGGAATAAGGTTTTGAGGGATATAAGGAATTTTTTGCTGTTGACAGCCGGTATATCTGAACAGCTAAAATGATCTTCTAGAGCATGGGATGAACCCGTTTCTTTATCTATGAATCCTTTTTTCGCAAGATACCGGGCGGTAAGATCTAACAATGTTTCGTTTCCATGCCATAGGATCAAATCACCGATATGAATTTCATCATCATGAAATTTCTTGCCGGTAAAATGTGACATGAATTCATCTCTGCTGCAGGAGATAAGTTTATACAAAGTAAGCAGCTCATAAAATTCCCAGCATTGGCGTTTGAAACAATACCAGTATATTTTTTTGTTCATAATTAAACATTCATACACTTAAGGCAATAATAATTTAGATGCGTTCATGAGATTGCTTCGCTTCGCTCGCAAAATAATAGTAATTTGTTTAATCAATTTGCCTCTTTGCGTGAAATTATTTTTTGCCTTTTGCTTATTTACTATTGCCTTCTAAAGCTTCTTGATCAGCTTTTTCATATCATCGGGCAGGTCGCTTTCAAACCTGATCGGTTTATTTGTAATTGGGTGTGTGAACCCAAGCACCTTGGCGTGTAACGCCTGGCGGGGCATTAATTCAAGCAGATTATTGATCCGGTGTTTTAAGTTTGAGCTAAGCTGAATGCCGTGCGGTTCTGTGCCGCCATAATCAATATCACCAAAAACGGGGTGTCCCATGCTGCTTAAATGCACCCTGATCTGGTGCGTGCGGCCGGTGTGGAGCCTAAGACTTACAAGTGAGGTAAAATCATATTCTTTAACAACCTCATAATCTGTGATGGCATTTTTACCGCCATCCACTACGGCAAATTTCTTTCGGTCCTTTGGATTGCGGCCTAATGGCTTTTCAATTCTGCCCTTTTTGGTTTTAAAATGACCCCAAACTATAGCGTGGTATTCGCGTTCAATATCATGTCTGCTGAACAGCCTGGAAAGTTTACGCTGGGTATCTTCATCCTTTGCTACTACCATGATACCTGAGGTATGTTTATCGAGCCGGTGTACGATGCCCGCGCGTTCATCGCCGCCTTCATCATCCTCGCCATTTAAGCGCGGCAGCTTCGCTGCGGCTTCGCCCATATAGTACATAAGCGCGTTAACCAGCGTACCGGAATAGTTCTTATACGCCGGGTGTGTAACCATACCGGTCGGTTTATTAACTATCATCAGGTAGTTATCTTCGAACAAAATATCCAAAGGGATATTTTCAGGCTTCACGTCTTCTTTATCGGGTAAATACGGCAGGGTAATTTCTATGGAATCATTTGGCTGCACTACGTAATTGGCTTTAATTTTTTTGCCATTCACTTCAACACAGCCATCGGTCATTGCGTTCTTTATCTTTGTACGGGAAGAATTTTCAATGTGGTTGGCTAAGTATTTATCAATTCTTATTTTGGATTGGCCCGCCGGGACCTGTACCAGCATTTTCCGTTGTATCTTCAATTTGGATACTCTCGCTTAAAGAATTGTCAAATTTGTTTACTGAATCATTTTTAAGATCACCTGCATTTTGGATGGAATTTTCCTCCAGCACAATTTTATCGGGTTCTATTGGATACTCGCCATCAACCGGTGGAGATACAATACCGTCATCGACCGGATTATTTTCAATGAGATTACCGTCTGCATCAACAGTCTTTTCGGGCTCAACGACTTTAAATATCCTGTTGTGGAAGATCAGTATTATCAAAAAGCCGGCGGATACTGCCGCATCGGCGATATTCCATATCGGCCATGTTGTGTAGGTTCTGCCCATGATAGTAAAATCCCAAAACTCCACCTGCATGAAATCCACTACCTTACCGTTAAAAAGCGGAGCGTAGTTATATATAACGCCGTAGAATGTACGGTCAATCAGATTCCCAATTGCGCCGGCAAGTATCAATGCCAGTGAGAGTCTTATAAGCAAGCCGTCTTTTCTGTGCTTATATATATAGAAGAAGATGAAGAGTGACGCCACTATGGTGAACAGTGTGAGGAACATTTTGGGACCAACATCGATCCCGAAAGCCATACCGGGGTTTTCTATGAATGTGAGGCGAACAATATCACCTATGAGCGGTTTTGATGAGCCATAAGGCATGCCTTTGATATCGATACCAAGTGATTCTATCTTTATCCCTTTAACCAGAAGTTTTGTTACCTGGTCAATAATTACAACAATCAGCGTTATGAATAGTACTTTCAAAAAATATTCCTTTATCTCACTTAATTATATGCAGCATCAAAAAATATCAGATCTTAATTCGATAGACTTTGTTTACAATTTATGCAATGTGAAGTGATCGGCACAGCTTCAAGCCTGGCTTTGCTGATAGGCTTGCCGCATGAAATGCAAAGACCATAGGTTTTCTTGGCGATCCTTTCAAGAGCGTTTTCGAGGTAGAACAAATGTTTTTCATCACGCTGAATGAACATATACGCTTTTTCGCGCTCCATTTCATCAGAGCCCTGCTCAGCCATGTGCATACTGAAGGTTGAGTTATCGCCAACGTAATCGCCGGTGTTCTCGTCTATTAGTGATTCACGCAGTCTCCTCGCGTTTTCGAGGATCTCGTTCTTTTGTTCAATTATCAATTCAGTAAAGAACTTGAGGTCTTTATCGTTGAGGTAAGTTTTGCCGTTAGCTTTTCCGTTTGTTCTCACAGTATTTTTTTCCGCAGGAGATTTAGAAGTAAGCTTTCCCGCTGATACTTTATTAACAGCTTTTTTAACTTTTGCAGTTCCTTTTTTAACAGCCATTGTTTTACCGCCTGCCGCAGGTTTCTTTGCTGCAGTTTTTTTAACTGTTTTAGCTGATTTCTTTACAGCGGTTTTCTTTTTGGTCTTAGCTTTGCTGACGGCCATAATTTTGTTTCCTTTTGTGTTTTTTCTGCCTCTTCCGGATTAGCACGGAATTTTATGAATTAATTATACTTAAACTTTGTTGAAATTCAATTAACATGCCGCTACTGCTGAAGCAAACATGCCGCTCCTACGGAGCTCTGAAACTAGATCGAATCTTTTAACTACAAACATTGCGCTCCTACGGAGCTAAAAGCCTATTCTTTTCAGCATTATTTTACTACTGCAAAAGCAGTCTTTCAGCCTAACGAAGCTATAAACATATAAATCAAAAATACACGTCCATTATCATTCTGCCTCGACTAACTCAGTTTGACTACTCCCCTCTCCTTTCAGGAGAGGGGCTGGGGGTGAGGTTATAAACTTATTGCAACTGCTAAAGCAGTCTTTCAGCCTACGGAGCTAAAAGATTATAAACTTTGATGCAATCTATTCATTCTATAACTCTACACACTCAACCACTTACCTACTTACCTAACTAACCTTCTCAACTGATACTTTGCAATTCCTGCCGTTAATGTTAAGCTCTTCATAGCCATTTATCTTATCCTTATCGCCGGAGGCTTCATCAAGTGAAACTGCCGTGATCTGCTCCTGAATATATTTCTTTTGCGAAGAAATTATTCCGCTCAGTTCTTTATCTGCCAGGAAGTTTATTTTCACCTTATCGTTAACGTCCATGTTTCTTTCCTTGCGGATATTCTGCACCTTGCTTACAAACTCCCGGGCTATGCCTTCGGCTAGCAGCTCTTCATCAAGCTTGGTATCAAGCGCGATGGTGAGGTTATCCTGTGACTCAATTACCCAGCCTTCAATGTTCTCGGTCTGTATCAGCAGGTCATCCATGGTGAAATCATAGCCGCCGTAGGCTGTTTTGCCAGAGGCAATAACTTCGTTCAGGTTTTCCTGGGGAAGCTCGATTGCAAGCTGGGCAACTTTCTTAACATCCTTGCCGTACCTGGGACCCGCTACCTTAAAGTTCAGCTTCGCTGAACGCCTGATAAGGCTTGAATCTTTTTCGATGAACTTAAGTTCTTTTATATTTATCTCTTCAAGGATAATATCCTTCATTGTTTCAATAGCTTCTCGTTCGGTATCGTTGGTTATTGCTATGAGTATCTGCCTGAGCGGCTGGCGTGTTTTCAAGTCATTTTTCACGCGCATGAACCTGGCCAGAGAAACAATTCGTTTGGCAAGATCCATATTATAGTTAAGCTCAGCATCAATGCTCTCAGGATTTTCCGCAATATAACTTAAATGAACCGATTCTTCGCCTGTTAAATTGCGGTAAAGTTTCTCGGTCAAAAAGGGCGCTATGGGTGAAACCAGCTGCAGTAAACCTTTTAGCACCTCATATAATGTGCCGTAGGCGGAAAATTTATCTGACTCGCCATCCGGCATGCGGAAACGTTTCCTGTTGCGGCGCACATACCAGTTGGATAGGTCATCAATTGCGAAGTCGCTTAGCACCCTAACAGCTTTGGTTATTTGGTAACCATCCATGAGATCTATGTAAAGCGATTTTGTCTTTTCGAAAGCTGAGATTATCCAGCGGTCAATTTCGGGTCTATCATTAACGGGCACTGAATTCTTTTCAAGTTCTTCCTGTGTAACGTTCAGCAGATTGCAATAGAGCACAAAAAATCTGTATGTGTTAATTACCGTATCAAAAAATTTATTGCGCACTTCAAGCATATCATCTTCGCTGAACATCTTTGGCCGCCACGGCGGCGAGGTGCTTATCAGATACCAGCGCAAAATATCAGCGCCGTATTTATCCATGATATCAAACGGGTTTACAACGTTACCAACATGCTTGCTCATTTTGCGCCCGTCTTTATCGAGGATAAGATCGTTTACAATGAGATTTTTATACGCCTTATCGCCAAATATAAATGAGCCAATTGCATGCAGACTGTAGAACCATCCCCTTGTCTGATCGACGCCTTCGGCGATAAAATCAGCGGGATAGTTGCGCTCGAAGAGTTCCTTATTTTCAAACGGGTAATGATGCTGGGCGAACGGCATGGAGCCTGAATCATACCATGCGTCAATAACTTCAGTAACGCGCGACATTTCTACGCCGTACTTTTCTGATCTAATTCTAATTCTATCAATGAACGGTTTATGCAGGTCAAGCTCAGTGCCCGCAGGATAAACTTCATCATAGTTTACGGCTTTAGCCTTCAGCTCATCGATGGAGCCAATTGCTTCGTAAACCATTTTGCCTTCTACTTCGGCGCCCCAAATTGGCAGAGGTGTGCCCCAATACCTATCGCGGCTAAGCGCCCAGTCGCGGTTCTCTTCAAGCCAGTTGCCAAAACGCCCCGTGCCGGTTTCCGGCGGGAACCAGTTAATTTCATTGTTAAGCTTGATCATCTTATCCTTGTAGCTGGGTGTGTTGATGTACCAGCTTTCGCGCGCGTAGTAGAGCAGCGGCGAGTGGCAGCGCCAGCAATGCGGATATGAGTGAACGAACTTTTCTTTTTTGTAGAGTTTCTTTTCTTCCTTAAGCTTTAATATTATATCATCGTCGGCTTCTTTTACAAAGCGGCCGGCAAAATCTGTGACCTCGCTTGTGAACTTACCGCTTTTATCAACGGGCTGCATTATTGGCAGGCCGTATTTGCGTGATACCTGGTAATCATCTTCTCCGAAGGCGGGCGCTATGTGCACTATACCTGAACCATCTTCTGTGCTGACAAAATCACCAAGCGTTACATAGAACGCTTTCTTGCCATCACTAAGATCGGGCTGCACATAAGGCATGAGCTGTTCATACTCAACCCGCTCAAGCTCGCTTCCTGCAACTTCGCCGAGAACTTCATACTCTTCTTTAATTACGGCAAGGCGCTCTTTTGCAAGAATAATTTTTTCGCCGGTATCTTTAAACTGAATTTTAACATAGGTTATTTGGGGTCCGACCGCAAGCGCTACGTTTGATATCAGTGTCCATGGTGTGGTTGTCCACACGAGGAAACTGAAACCATCGTGGCCCTGGCCATCTTTTATTTTGAAGACGACATATACACTGGGGTCTTTAACATCTTCGTAGCCCTGCGCCACTTCGTGAGTCGATAGCGGTGTTTCACACCGCGGGCAGTACGGCTGAATTTTGTAGCCGCGGTAAATAAGCTCCGCATCAAAGAATTTTTTGAGCGACCACCAGACTGATTCAATGTACTCATTTTTGTATGTTATGTACGCGTCTTCGAGGTTAACCCAGTAACCCATACGCTCGGTGAGGTTTTCCCAATCCTTGAGGTATTTGAACACTGAATCGCGGCAGGCTTTGTTGAATTTTTCAACGCCAAGTTTTTCGATATCATCCTTGGATTTTATGCCGAGCGATTTTTCAACTTCAATTTCAACGGGAAGCCCCTGGGTATCCCATCCCGCTTTGCGGTAAACCTGGTGACCCGTTAATGTTTTGTAGCGGCAGATAAGATCTTTTATAGCGCGCGCAATTACGTGGTGAATGCCGGGTTTGCCGTTTGCAGTTGGCGGACCTTCATAGAATGTGAACGAAGGTTTCCCTTCGCGGGTTGATATACTTTTATTGAAGATATCATACTCTTTCCAGTAAGATATTACTTCTTTTTCAAGCTCAGATTGATCTATTTTATCGGGTAATTCTTTGAACATATTCATAATCCAAAGCGCATGACTGCCGAAGCATTAGCGCAGGCAGCGAGCGAAGGATCTCCTTCATTTAAATTGAATAAATCTAAAAGATTTATTACGTAACCTATTGTTAAACCGTGACTTAAATTTTAAGTAAACTTAAAGATAGCTAATTTTGTAGCTTTTTACAATGATGAATAAAATGAATGTAATAGGAAGTTTTTTGAGCTCCCTTGCATAAAGTGAAATCGCTGAAGCATGACCTCTCCCCCGGCGCCTCCCTTTGAAACAAGGCCTGCGGTCCAAAGGAGAGGGGTGCAAAGCAAAAGCGAATCCCCATCGCAAATTTATGATGGAAATCAAAATCGAAAGATCGACGGTTCGAGGATAAACACAGATTCCGTCCCCCCTCGTTCTCTTGCTTTCAGCGGGACTTCGAAACTGCAATAGCAGTTTCTTGAAGGGGGGGAATATTTTGGAGACCCTTAGTCCTCGGTTTCTGTGGGAAGAGAAGAAGAAGCAAAGCAAATCCCCGATGGAGATTAATGGTAGATTTTATTTTTCGATCAATTGCAGCAATACAGGTATTGCAGCCTCACATCCCCCCTTCGGTTGAAGGGGGGACTAAGGGGGTCTGTGAGTTTGGGAAGCAGCCCGAGCAAATCAAATCACGACCTCACCCCCGGCCCCTCCCTTAGAAACAAGGCCTGCGGTCCAAAGGAGAGGGGTGAAAAGCAAAAGCGAACCCCCATCGTAAATTTATGATGGAAATTAAAATCGAAAGATCGACGGTTCGAGGATAAACACAGATTCCGTCCCCCCTTTGGAAAAGGGGGGAATGTTATTGAGACACATAGTCCGCTGTTTACGGGAAGGAATATAAGAAGCATGTGACCACCCCATAACAAACAATCTGCCGATTGTTTGTTCTCTCCCCTCCTTAGCAAAGGAGGGGAGCTTTTATTGTGGAGGTGTTTGGCTTAGTCCCCTTACCCCCTTAGGTCCCGCTTACAGCGGGAACTGTCTCCGCCAGTCCTGCGGCTTCGAAACTGCCATGGCAGTTTCTTGAAAGGGGGGAATATTTATTTGCTTATACCCCCCCTTGCCCCCCCTTAGAAAGGGGGGGAATATTTTGGAGACCCTTAGTCCTCGGTTTCTGTGGGAAGAGAAGAAGATTCAAAGCAAATCCCCGACTAAGATTAATGGAACGCAAAGCTCATCGATTGATCTTGGTGAGTTGGTTATAGCAGATCTGCTCCCCCTTTTCAAGGGGGACTTAGAAGCGGTGAAGCGAACCCCCATCGCAAATTTATGATGGAAATTAAAATCGAAAGATCGACGGTTCGAGGATTGCTGCAAATTTGGTCCCCCTTTCAAGACAAAGGGGGGAATGTTATTGAGACACATAGTCCGCTGTTTGCGGGAAGAAATATAAGAAGCATGTGACCACCCCAGAACAAACAATCTGCCGATTGTTTGTTCTCTCCCCTCCTTAGAAAAGGAGGGGAGCTTTTATTGTGGGGGTGTTTGGCTTAGTCCCCTTACCCCCCTTAGGTCCCGCTTTCAGCGGGAACTGTCTGTGCCAGTCCTGCGGCTTCGAAACTGCCATGGCAGTTTCTTGAAAGCGGGGGGAATAAAGAACAGAATAGACTTTGGCTTCTTTAGAGACGCCCCGATGGGTCGTCTCAAAATTTGGGGGATATTTGTAATTGGAGACGACTCGCCGAGTCGTCTCTACAAAAGCGAAGAAGAAGCAAAGCAAATCCCCGACGGGGATTAATGGTATGCACAGTTCATTGGTTGATTGTGGGGGTTTGGTTATTGCGGGTGATCAGTGGGATGAGAAATTTGCTTATACCCCCCCTTGCCCCCGTTGATCCCGCTTTCAGCGGGACTTCGAAACTGCAATAGCAGTTTCTTGAAGGGGGGGAATGTTATTGAGACACATAGCTCGCTGTTTGCGGGAAGAAATACAAGAAGCATGTGACCACCCCAGAACAAACAATCTGCCGATTGTTTGTTCTCTCCCCTCCTTAGCAAAGGAGGGGAGCTTTTATTGTGGAGGTGTTTGGCTTAGTTCCCTTAATCCCCCCTTAGGTCCCGCTTTCAGCGGGAACTGTCTGCGCCAGTCCTGCGGCTTCGAAACTGCCATGGCAGTTTCTTGAAAGCGGGGGAATAAGGAACAGAATAGACTTTGGCTTCTGTAGAGACGACCCGTTGGGTCGTCTCAAAATTTGGGGGTTATGTGTAATTGGAGACGACTCGCCGAGTCGTCTCTACAAAAGCGAAGAAGGAAGCAAAGCAAATCCCCGATGGAGATTTATGGTATGCACAGTTCATTGGTTGATTGTGGGGGTTTGGAAGTTTAGAAGCGAACCCCCATCGCAAATTTATGAGGGAAATTGCGATCGAAAGATCGACGGTTTGAGGATTATTGCAAATTTGGTCCCCCCTTTGGAAAAGGGGGGAATGTTATTGATACACATAGCCCGCTGTTTGCGGGAAGAAATATAAGAAGCATGTGACCACCCCATAACAAACAATCTGCCGATTGTTTGTTCTCTCCCCTCCTTAGCAAAGGAGGGGAGCTTTTATTGTGGAGGTGTTTGGCTTAGTCCCCTTACCCCCCTTAGGTCCCGCTTACAGCGGGAACTGTCTGCGCCAGTCCTGCGGCTTTGAAACTGCAATAGCAGTTTCTTGAAGGGGGGGAATGTTATTGAGACACATAGCCCGCTGTTTGCGGGAAGAAATATAAGAAGCATGTGACCACCCCATAACAATCAATCTGCCGATTGTTTGTTCTCTCCCCTCCTTAGAAAAGGAGGGGAGCTTTTATTGTGGGGGTGTTTGGCTTAGTCCCCTTACCCCCCTTAGGTCCCGCTTTCAGCGGGAACTGTCTCCGCCAGTCCTGCGGCTTCGAAACTGCCATGGCAGTTTCTTGCAGGGGGGAAAAATATAGATGGGCGGGAATTTTGGGGGCGCGGTGATGCTATTGACATAAATGTTACAATTACTTATGTTTGTTACGGCTGCGGAATTGAACGATGGGGGCATCATTTGAACCGCGCCGGCTGTGCCTGGTAAGGCACGGTCACATTCAGGGTTCACACACGCGAAAAAATTAGATAGAGGGCTTCCCCGCTTAAAACGGGGCAAGCCTTTTTTTGTAAATTAAAACAAAAGATAAAGAGACTAATTCATGTACGAACAAATCAAAAATGAAATTAAACAAGAGTATTATTTGCAAAATTTTCCAAATGACGGTCAACGATTTGTTGCGTGGTACTTACGAAACATACACTTAAGAGATTTAAACGAAACAAAAGATGATGTAACGGATGGGCCTGATGATAAACAAATTGACGCTATTTACATTGACGATGACAATAATATAATATATGTTTTGCAAGGAAAGTTTATAGGTAGTTCTTCAGTTGATGCTGAACCTTTGAGAGAAGTTCTATCCTCGTGGGTGCAAATGAGAGATCTGGTGAAGTTGCAAGAGGTGGGTAACGCAAAGCTCAAAAGAAAATTATCCGAAGTAAGTAAAGCAATGGACGATGATTATTCTGTTGAATTTGAACTAATTACTACATCTCAATTGACTAAATCGGCACATGATGATTTAGCAACATTCCAAAAAGAACTTGCTGAAATATCTGACAACGAGGACTTTAATGCTGGAATAAACCTTGTAGATTCCGAAGAATTAAAACGTAGATATGATTTAGCACTTGAAAAAGAAAATCCATCAATAAAATATGATCTTGATTTGACGAAATGTAAATTTCTAAGTGAGAATGTATCCAACACCAAAATTGTCATTGCAGCAATACCTTTAAGTGAATGTATCAATATACCCGGCATTAAAGACGGTACCTTATTTCAAAAGAATGTAAGGCAAAGCTTAGGACTGAATACTGTTAACAAAGGGATTAGGAATACGATCTATAGCGATAAGCATAGAGACTTTTTCTTTTTTCATAATGGCATCACTGCGATTTGCAGCAAAATGGATATTGAGGGAAATTTATTAAAACTAAAAGGATTAAGCGTTGTGAATGGCTGTCAATCATTGAATACAATTTTGTCTTGTAGCGAGAAAGTAAAAACATTAGAAGATACATATGTTCTATTCAGGTTTTACGAAATACCACAAAGAGAGAGGGCTGACAGGATAAGCATAAACACAAATTCGCAAAGTGCTGTTAAAGCAAGAGATCTAAGAAGCAACGACAAAAGAGTATTGAACCTTAAGAAGTTATACGAGCAAAGATACTCGAATGGTTACTTCATCACAAAAAGAGGAGAATTTGCTCCAGCTGAAAAGAATAAAGAGTTCGTTATAGACCTCTCTGATTTGGGAAAATATTTAATTGCATGGCACTCCCAAAGACCAAATATATCTTACAGTGAAAACAAAATATTTGATAAATACTTTGAACAACTTTTTAAAAGAGAATATAAACCTGAAAATGCACAAGCATTAAATTTCTGGATGCAAAGAATACTTAAAGTTTGGGATATCTCAAATCCATTGGGTCTTAATGAAACACTATTAGCTATGAAAGCATACGCGCCTTACCATCATTTGTACGCTGTATCAATGTGTTTCGCTATCTCAAATAATATTACTGACCGAGTTCCGAGTCCTAATACATCCTATGAGAGAGGAAATTCAAGTAATATGATTGATGAAATTATCAAAATTGCAGGCATGAGTATTAATATGGCTTTGGAAGCTGCAGCAAATGAAACTCAGCCACAAAACAAAATTTTTAGCCCACAAAATTGGATAAAGACTAAAACTTGCCTTACAGGTATAAACTTCGCTATTAGAAACTATTTCAATATGCTTCCGATGATTCAAGGAGGCAAAGAAGTTAGCGAAAGGCTAAAAATGGCTTTACACCTTGATGTTGTTGATTTCGAATATAGATGGGAAGCTGATTAAAATTTGAGATAGATTGCTTTTTCTGTAATTTCCTCTATTTATTCAGATAATCACTTCTATAATTTGCATATCTTAATGCATCTTTGCAAGACAAACCTGTAGATATCAATGCATACATACAAAGGAAAACGAACAAATCAAACAACCAAATACTCTGGTTCTCTTTATTTAGATAAATATAATTTGAAGTTATCAAATAGATTATTAAAGAATAAAGCAAAGAGAAAAACAATGCCCCCAGTGTCCATTTAAAAATACCAATCAATGGATCGTAAAAATTCTTTGCTTTTAGAAATTTGACAAACTCATCTTCGCTGCTTGAAATTATTACTGCCAATGCAGCAAAATAAACGGAAAAGATTATTGATAATATTGAGATACCAACTCCGTAAATGTCCTTTGCAAAAACGTTATTAACTTCTGAAGGAAACAAAAAATAAATCAAACCGCATGCAATTGCAGATAAAATCATATCCCAAGAAAACAGTATATCTCTAACTTTCATCTCTAAATCTCGAAAAAATATTATTCAGTTTATCTTTAATATAAGTAAAAACAGTTTCTTTTTCCACAGTGTCACCAGGTGCCATTTCAGTCACAGGATTGTCTTTTGTACTTACTGTTTTTTTAACTCTGTTAACAATACCAGTTACATCAGCTTTTCCATATCCATCATCCGCCATTGTGATTTTAGCTTTAACTTCATCTGAGTGAGTAATCTTAAGCCCATCACTATCAGATTTTGCTTCAAAATGCTCCTGATATTTGCCTATACCCAATTCTTTAAAATTCTTATCAATCCCATCCCAGATTCTTGAAGATCTAGGATTTGAGGGGTGAAGTGAAATATTAACTTTTTCAATATAGTCAAATTTTTCTATCTCTTCGAAAATTTTATACCGATCTTCAATGCTTTGAATAGCAACATCAATGAAAAAATTGTCATATGACTTTTCAAATAACTCGCTGAACCTTTCATTAAATGTCTCTAAATCTATGTGCAAACCTACAGGATGATAAACTATAATACCTGAAGTTATATGAAGGAAAAATCTTGATTTTGCTACAACACTATCTTTGATACCCTCAAATGTTAGTTTATGCGTTTCTGGATCAACAACTTCTTCGAGCTTTTCGGGCTTGTATTTAACCAAATATCCATGAATAAATAAACCTTCATCAACCTCTAATGGTTCTATGTCAAAAAATCCCCAAAGATGATTTGATCGTAATAGAATATTGTTTTGCCTTAAACCAACTAAGATAAAATCATATTTATCTTCATACTGAGCAAGTATGTTTACTCTTCCAAAATAATACTTTTGCATTGACATATTCTTTTGTTATTAATTATTAAATAAGGGCATCTATGTTAAATTTCTTCGCCCTAAAAATGCAAAAGGAGTTCGACTTACACCTATTCATAGATATAATATCGAACCCCCTAAGTTCTTTGCAAACATATATAATTTTGTGGTTTGAATCAAGATATTTTTATTTTCTATGAAGTAGACTCCGTCATCTAAACACTACCCCTCACTCGAACCACATCGCCAATCATTTTGTTATATAGGGTATAAACACACTTTTAATGTTTATTGCGGCGCTGTATGGACGCTATTACTCGCACTCATAATAGACTTACGCAGCTTCCTTATGGAGCTAAATAGGTTTTAATTGGTCTGAATTATGGTTATATTTAGTAATCCGGATCCAAAACATCCAATCCGTTTAACATAACTACGTAATTTAACAGTATCTTCACAGGGATCCCAATTTAATGGTCATTATCATCTTTTTTATTATTCAGTGGTACACCTCAATTTTTTCACAAACCTTCCTTCAGCACCGATACGCAGCACACCGTTCATTTAAAATGAATAAATTCTGGGAACGCTTTTTTTACGTATTCGCGTTCATATCGCAGGGGGCAACATATATGTCACCGCGCGCTTACGCGCTGATGCACAGAATGCATCATGCATACGCCGATACGCCAAAGGATCCGCACTCCCCTTCCAATCACAAAAACCTTTTTGCCATGATGGAAAACACGCGCAAAATGTACACCGCCTGCTATTGGGAAAACATTGAGATCGAACCGCGCTTCAAAAAGGATGTGCCTGACTGGCCGTGGTTTGACAGCTGGGCTGACTCACGGTGGGTTAAGGTTTTGTGGATTGCCGCATATATAGCGTTTTACGTAATTTTCGCGACCGCATGGTGGCAATTTTTGCTGCTGCCAATAAGTATATTGATGAATCCCGCGCATGCAGTTGTTGTGAACTGGTTCGGGCATAAGATAGGTTACAGGAATTATGAGCTTAAGAATACATCAACCAATCTATACCCGTTTGATTTTATTTTCCTTGGGGAATCTTACCACAATGATCACCACAGGAATCCGGCAAGCATAAAAATGGGCGCGCGCTGGTTTGAAATAGATATCACGTATTACATAATACTTGCGTTCAGTAAAATTGGCATAGTTAAGCTGCAGAATAACGCGCACAAAACACAGCATGAGCTTGATCTTGATCTGCAGGAAAGCATAATAAGAGATAAAGTTTGATCTTCACGGATCATTAGTGATCTTGTGCGGCATGACAAATGATCTGTGGCCGGTATAATAATAGTACAGGTAAAATTTTTAAATTAATCAAAGTAAATGTTCATTTTATTTTTTATAGTTCACTGGTACCTAGCACTTTTTTTCCAGACATTTTTTCATCACCGGTACGCATCGCACCGCGCGTTTAAGATGAACAAGTTCTGGGAACGCACATTTTATGTGCTTGCTTATATATGCCAGGGGTCGTCTTATATGAGTCCGAGGGCGTACGCGATAATGCACAGGATGCATCACGCGTACACTGATACTGATAAGGATCCGCACTCACCGCTATTTTTTAAGAATGTTTTCAGCATGATGCGGCATACGCGGAAGATATACCAGAGCATCTTTTTCAAGACGCTTGAGCCTGAAAAACGTTTTGTGAAGGATATCCCAGACTGGCCGTGGTTTGACAGGTGGACTGTCACCAAGACCTCGAAGGTGCTGTGGAGCCTTGCGTATATAGCGATATATGTAATTTTCGCGCCATCGTACTGGTATTATTTGCTGCTGCCGATAGAAGTTGTGATGGTGCCGTTCCACGGCGCAATTGTGAACTGGTTCGCGCATAAATACGGGTACAGGAATTTTGAGATGAAGAATACTTCCACTAACCTGCTGCCGGTTGATGTGCTGCTGATGGGCGAAGCGTATCACAACGATCACCATAAACACGCATCGGCGATCAATTTCGGCGTGAGGTGGTATGAGCTGGATTTTACTTATTACATTATACTCGGTTTAGGCAAGCTTGGCATTGTGAAGCTGCATAGTAAGAATGAAGTTGAAGAGATTGAAAAGAGCGCCGCGCTGAACGAGGCGTAGGGGTTAGGTTATGTTTGTTTCAAAAAAAACTTAAAGCAGGAATGCTTTAAGTTTTTTTTTGGGGTGAAGTTGTACAAAATTACCACCCCATCCCGCTAAAGCGGGATTGCCCCTCCTAAAAACAGGAGGGGGAGCTTTTATTGTGGGGGTTTTTGGTTTACCCCTCTTGCCCTTCCTTAGTTCCCGCTTTCAGGGGGAACTGTCTGAGCCAGTCCTGCGGCTTTGAAACTGCCATGGCAGTTATATTTGTTTATACCCCCCCTTGCCCCCCCCTTAGAAAGGGGGGGAATGTTATTGAGAGGTGTTTGGTTTACCCCCCTCGCCCCTTAGTTCCCGCTTACAGCGGGAACTGTCTGTGCCAGTCCCGTGGCTTCGAAACTGCCATGGCAGTTATATTTGTTTATACCCCCCCTTGCCCCCCCTTAGAAAGGGGGGGAATGTTATTGAGAGGTGTTTGGTTTATAACCCTCGCCGCTTAGTAAGGGGGGACTGTTATAGAGGTTCGTAGCCCGCTGTTTGGGGGAAGAGAAAAAGCAAAGCAAACCCCCATCGGTGATTATCCGCGAATGAAGATAAAAGAACTATTGCCGAGTGTTGGCTATGCACGGATTCACTCCCCCCTTTGGAAAAGGGGGGACGATTTTTCTGCTGTACGGACTGTGCAGATCTTGCGAAATTATATAGCCTGAAGGAATCTGCGGTGGGGGTTTGGAAGTTTAGAAGCAAAAGCAAACCCCCATCGGTGATTTTCTGATGGAAACTACAATCGAAAGATCGACGGTTCGAGGATTAACACAGATTTCGTCCCCCCTTTAAAGACAAGTGGGGAATGTTATTGAGGCTCGTAGCACGCTGTTTGGGGGAAGAGATACAAGAAGCAAGTGACCACCCCAGAACAAACAATCGGAAGATTGTTTGTTCTCTCCCCTTTTATGGTGGAGGTTTTTGGCTTATACCCCCCCTTGCCCCCCCTTAGTTCCCGCTTACAGCGGGACTTCGAAACTGCCATGGCAGTTTCTTGAAAGGGGGGGGGATGTTAGTATTGGGCAAAAAAAGTGCTGCCGCTAAAATTATATTCATAACATTAACGGCAGCGGGGGATATTTTGCGCAGCATGAAACTACAGCAAAACAATTATATCAGCAAAACAATTATGTCAGCAAAAACAATTATGTCAGCAAAAACAATTATGTCAGTAAAACAATTATGTAAGCAAAACAATTATGTAAGCAAATCCTCGAGCTCAAGCATTTTAAGTTTCCGCAGCATGTATTTATTTTCTATATCTACCAGATAAAAATTTTCTAGGGCAACAACATCAAAGTAAGCGTGCAGAATAAAGGAATATGTATCGGTTGAAAAGCGGTACTGTTTTTTTATATTATTCACAATAGTTTCAATGTTAAGCAAAGCCTGGTACCAGTTTCCCCGGATACGCTTTGAAATTATGAGAATATTCTTTTTTGAAATTGAAACAACCGGTGTGATATAGTATTCAATGAAAGCGCCTTTTTCATCATTGCAAAACATAGGTGAAAGATATTTGCCTATGGAACAACCTTTGCTCAGTAAAATTTCTTTCAATATTGAATCCTGTAAACTCATTTACTATAGCCGCTTTAGCGTTAATCGAATGTTAAGTTTCAAAAATACATCAAAATAAGCAACTTTCAAAAGTTTTCTTATCGATTGTAACCTAATAATATGTGGAATATATGGTATTAATTAATTACTTTGTACATTCTAAGCAATATATTGTAACCAGAATTTTACGGGCTTTTTATGAAAAAACTGCGAATATTTGAGCTTCTTTCAGCAATTGAACCCATCGAACTAAAACGATTTCACAGGTACATTAAATCAGATTCCGTTTACGCAAGCAGAGATTACTTGCCGCTGGTTGAACATCTGATGGAGTACTACCCTGAATTCAGGAATGAAAAGCTCACGCTGGAATCGATGTACGGCTCTTTGTATCCCGGGAAAAAATTCAATAACCGGGTGATAATATCCCGTATTTCGGAGCTTAACCGTATGGTTGAAAACTTTCTTCTAAGCATGAAGCTGGACAAAAACCATGCCTTAAGGAGTAAACTGGTAGCAGAAATGCTTATGGACCGCCGGGCCTTTACCAACTTTGATAACCTTTTGGGCAAGATGATAAACATTGAAAAGAATGTGAAGAAGATAAGCGAAAGGCAGCTTTACGACCTTGACCTGATGCTGATGCTAAAGGGTCAATCTTTGCTGGACCGCGAAATGTTCGTGGAAACCCATGAACTTTTAGAGGAGAATATTGAGGTATTCCTAATTTACGTAGTGACAAGAATATTAACTATGTACTGCGCAATAAAGAATATAGAAAATTTCCAGATCGCGGGAAATTCGATATTGCAGCTGGAATCATATATGAAGAACATTGATCTGGAAAATCTTGTGAAATCGCTGGGGCACAATAAACTTTCAGCTTATATGAAGGTAATGGTACAGGTTTACAGGCTGTATGATTCCAAAACCAACGACCAATTGTATTTTAAAGCGAAAAAGGAACTGCTTGAGAACATTGATGTATTTGAGCAGATCTCGAAATTCACAATATTCAGTTTTCTGTACTCCTATGCAGTGCAGCAGATAAATATGAGGAGAGTTGAGTTCAACGCTGAAATATACGACATCCTGAAACTTATAATAAAGCACCGCGCATATATGAAAGCCGAAAATGAGTATATGCCTTCAATGCTTTTCAGGGAATTTGTGATAACCGCATTAAAGCAAAAAGATACCCGTGGCGCAGAAAGGTTCATAGCAGATTACGCAGAAACCCTTGCGCCGGAGAACCGGAAGACCCTGCGTGAATATTCATCGGGCAAGATAATGATGCATCAGAAGAAGTATTCAGGAGCACTTATGCATTATGCCGGGACCCCGGGAAATATACAGATCCTTAACCTTGATATGAAGATCGACAGGCTGGTTTGCCTGTATGAACTTGGTAACTTTGATAAATTCCGTGAGGATATATCCAAAAACAAAACACTGCTTAAAAATAACAAACACATAACAGAATTCCAGAGAAGCTCATTCAAAGCATACATTGAAATAATGGAAAGGCTGATAGGGTTAAGACTTAAGCCGGACAAGAAGGCGAAGCTGAAGCTGATTAAGGATACTGAAAAGAAGAAGATACTGCATTATAAGGAGTGGATATTGCAGCAATCAGCGAACCTGAAATAAAACAGCGGGTAAATATTACACACTGAGGCGGATGATCACTCCAGAACTTTTTCAAGCTCATCGGCAGGGATCCTTTGCAGTTTTTTGCCTCCTGATTCATGCATCAGATAGAACTGCTCAAACCTGATATTTTCTATGTAAATGTGCAGGATGAAGATGTAGTCACCGTGAGCGTAGCTGAAGTTATGTTTTATATAGGTTTTCAGATCGTCGATATCCTTTACGCTATCGAACCAGTTACCTTTAACTTCCCTGGTAATGAATAAAACTTTTTTATTTTTAGGAGTAAATGCGGGAGTGAGATATACTGACTCTCTAATATCATCTTTGGTTTTGATGTACTGGATCTTGCTAAGGTATTTTTCGAAGTAACACCCTTTTTTTTGAAGCAAGTTTTTCAGAATAGATTCCATACCACCCGAATACCTATTAGAAATCTCATTTAAGATTATAACTATATAATACTGCAAAATATAGATTTATAAAGCGTTTTCCAAAACTTATTGTGTTTACGTAACCAAAAAGTAATGCTGCGCTAAGCTACAATTGCTTCATTTTTTGAATTCTTATAAAGAAAATCACAATTGATTGTAACCAAACAAATTCTTAGAGTTTGAAAGTACATATATGTACAGAACCTTTTAAGTATGCTGCTCATAGACCATTCAAAAAACTGCATAGAGTAACAATTTGCTGCAATTCATACCGTGAAAAAGCTACAAAATAACGATTATTACTAGTATGACCCTAGACTAAATACCGAGCACTCAGCTAAGCGCCATATATATAAAAAGCTTAAAATTTTATTTAAATCGATAAAAATTCTACCGTGATTGCAGTAAATACTATACCGTAACGTGAGTGGTGACCAATTTTCAACATGTAAAATCCTAATTTTGTTATAAGAAAAGCAAAATTAAAACTAATAAAACCAATTTAATTAATTACTAAACAAAACAATGAAAAAGCTACTATTAATTACTGTATTATTGCTTTGTACGATCAGTTTAACGAACACTCAGTGGGTATCCAATTACGGGGTATCTTCGGGTGATGTTAATTTTACGAATGCCAAGGGCACGGCTATAACCTGTGACGCCGCGGGAAACAGCTACGTGACGGGTTATTCATATGAAAACGAATCACAGAACGATATTATCACTATTAAATATACTCCTGCAGGTGATACAGCATGGGTAAGGAGTTTTAACGGTGACGCAAATCTAAATGATGAAGGAAACGGAATCTGCGTAGATAACGCAGGCAACGTTTACGTTGTTGGTTTCGCGGAATTCAACGGTAAATCAAAAGATGTTGTAATTATTAAGTATTCATCTAACGGAACGGAACAGTGGTCAAGAGCATACTCAGGCGCAGATACGCCCACTATAGATGAAGGTTTGGGAATTGTGGTAGATGCATCGGGTTATATCTATATAACAGGTTATACTACTTTCACTGATAACTATACTGATATACTTGTAAGGAAATATGATCCATCAGGAGACCTGGTATGGAGCGCATCAGAAGACGGCTCAAGCAATTTGAACGCGCAGGGTCTGGCAATTGCAGTTGGGCGTACAGGCAATGTGTATGTTACCGGGTTTGTGACCGTATCAGGCGCAAACACTGATATAGCGCTGTTTAAATACAGCAGCGATGGACAGTTACAGTGGGCTAAAACCATTAACGGAAACGGCAGCACTGAAGATAAAGCATGGGGAATAGTTGTTGATGAATCAGATAATATTTTTATTACAGGTTATGTAACTGAATCAGCAAACAACACGGACGCATTCACAGCAAAATACCACAGCTCAGGTACGATGATGTGGTCAAAGACATATAACGGCACAGGCAACCAGAGCGATAAGGCATGGGGCATAGTTGTTGATACAGACGGTTCAGTATATGTAAGCGGAGAATCAACAGCAGATGCAGGAAATATAAACTACTTAACAGTGAAATATACAGCCACAGGGACCCAGTCATGGGTTTCAGAATACAACGGAACAGGAAACGGTGAGGACAGGGCATCGGCAGTAAGCATACTTCTGAACAGCAGCAACACAAAGAGCGTTATTGTAACCGGAAAAAGCTGGGGACCCTCAAACACGTTTGATTACGCAACAGTAAGGTATAACACAGAAAGCGGCATTCAGAGCCAGGTTAACAGGTACACATTTACAGGAAACTCCAACGATATAGCAAAGGACCTGGTAATATCACCAAGCAAAAAAGTGATAATAACAGGATTCAGTCAGCTTATAATTGACGCAGGTGTTGGTTCATCTTATGTTTCGACTCAATCGGTTGATTTCGGTGAAACCATAGAAATGAATTCAGAGCTAACGACCCCGGGATCATTTATCCTGCACCAGAACTATCCGAATCCGTTCAACCCCGCGACCAGCATAAGGTTTGATCTAACGCAGGCATCGAATGTAAGGCTTGCCGTTTACGATATGCTGGGCAGAGAAATTAACGTACTGGTAAACCAGAATTTGACGGCCGGTACCCATAATATAACATTTAACGCATCAGATCTATCATCAGGTATATATTTCTATAAGCTCGAAGCGGGAAGCTTCAGAGATATCAAAAAAATGACATTAGTAAAATAACCTCTAATTATAAAAAACTATTTTCTACTACTTAAATAAAATGAAATCTACAGAAAATAACAAGACAATCAACAGAAATAGCTTTGAAGAGGTTGATTTACTTAACAAAAAGGCTGATGAAGCAAGGAAAGATAACAACAACCTCTCCTTATCTGTAAGCAAGGAAGCTATAAGCATGGCTCAGTTACTCGGATATACTAAGGGTTTGGCCAAAGCTTACCTGAACGCAGGTATATCATGCAGGTTGTCTTCAAATTTTGAGGCCGCAATAGAATATTACCATGAAGCTATAGCCTTATACAAAAAGCTTGAAGATAAAAAAGGCGAAACCAGAGCGTTGAATTCACTTGCAAACGTATATTACTCACTCAGCGATTTCACAAAAGCGATAGAGTATTACGACGAGTGTATTTACGTGCTGCAGTCCATAGGCGATCTTAACTTTGAAGCAACAGTATTGACAAACAGAGGACTTTCATACCAGCAAAACGGTGATCTGAAAGCCGCTTTAAATAATTACCTCGAAAGCTTAAGCATATATAAAAGCAGTGAAACTGAAATTCATTATGCTTTATATAATAATCTCGGGATAGTTTACCTGGAAACAGGCAGCTACCATGAATCAATAAAATATTTCACAGAAGCATTAAAGAAGACACAGGAAAAGAAAAACATCATTGATGAGAGCTTTACACTTGCCAACATAGGCAGAACCTACATTTACATGGAAGATTACGCAAACGCCATCACATATTTAAGCGAAGCAATGATCATAATGAAAAGGTATGGTAACCGCCAGGCAGAAACCCAGGTTTACGCAAACCTTGGCAAAGCTTACTCCAAGATGAGATGTTTCCCGGAGTCAGTGAAATATTACAACCGCGCACTAAAGTATTACAAAGAAATAGGCGATAAGAGCTCTGTTGACCATACTTTATGCGAGCTTGGAGAGTTATATTTTGAATTAAATGACTACAAGACCAGCATTCATTATTTCAGAGACGGGCTTGAAGTATCTGAAAAGATAAATGATATAATGAATATTTTACGCATCAACACAGGGCTTGCAAGGCTATACCTTAAATTCAAAGATACCGAAAAAGCAGTTGAGTACCTGCATGCGGCTGAAAAGCTTGCAAAGGCAGCCAAGTCCTACAAAGATCTCAGCAAGATATGTAAAATTTACAGCGAAAATTACAGCATTGCAGGGAATCACAAAGAATCCAAAATTTTTCTGGATAGACATTACAAGTATCTTGAGAAATTAAATAATATGACCGAAACAAACAAAGTTCAGGCTTTGATGCTGGGTCACATTAAATATAATCAGGACGATAAAGAACAGGAACAAGCTTATTATTACAATCTCAAAAAAGATCAAATACTAAGCGTAGCTTAAAACCGGCTTAAACAACCAATCCCCCTAAAAAAGGCAGCTTGAAAAAGCTGCCTTTTTGCATATACCTTATGAGTGAATTGACAGGACTGACGCGTCCGCGCCATAGGCGGGCACAGCGCTTCGCTCCTCACAGAGTATTATTTCACAAGTATCATTCTTTTAGTGTTTATATAGCTGCCTGATGTTAATTTGTAGAAGTAAACACCGCTTGTAAGTGACGAGGCGTCAAAATCAACCACGTAATTACCTGCTTTCATACTTTGTGAAATAAGTGTACTTACTTCTTTTCCCGTTACATCAAACACAACCAGTTTCACTAAGCCTGCCTCGGGTATGCTGAGTTTAATGTTAGTAACGGGGTTAAAAGGGTTGGGGTAGTTCTGCTGCAGGCTGTAGTTGAGCGGTATTTCGCCGGTAACGGGCTGAATTCCTAATGCTCCACCGTTAGTGGTATGGAGAATTACGGGGCTTGTAACAGAGCCAAAGGTACCGCCAGTTAAATACCAGTTATTCAGGTCAAGTAATTCTGCGTCAAATAATAAACAACCATTAATACCTATTGGTTGTTCTATCCAGTTAGTGCCGGAATTAACTGACTTTGCTACAAAATCAGCATTTTCAAACGAAGGGAGATATTTAGTTCCATAAATCAATGCAGTAGAAGTACCTTCAACAAAATCAACATTAAACAGATCAACATCTTCAAATGTATTTACCAGGAACCAGTTCAAACCGGCATTGGTAGTTTTAAGCAGGGCTGCTTCAGGTTCAGACAAAAATGGGCTGGCTAAACTTACTGCTAATCCGGTTGTAACGTTAGTAAAACTGATCCCTGAAATTTCTCCTGCATTACTGAATACCTGTCTGCTCCAGCTGGCTCCGGAATTAGTTGTTCTTAATATCAACCCCCTGGCTGTATCATTAACCCTATCATAACCAACAGCATACCCTGTGTTAATATCATTAAAATACACACCGGTCAGATTATTGATAATTTCCGGCATTGATAAAGCGCTCCATGTTAAGCCGGCATTTGTGGTTTTAATAACGCCATCATTGACTCCCCCTGAAGGATCATAAGCCGCAGAGGCAAATCCGGTATTTGCATTTACAAAGTGCAGGCCCTTGAGATAATATACATTAGCCGGCAATGTGCCGTAAGGCGACCAGGAAATACCTGCATTGGTGGACCTCATGAACAAGCCTTTGTAATTATTCCCGCCGATACTTTGATATTGCGGCAGCAGCTGAAGCGTGCGTTTATCATATCGGTGGGTCTCGGGGAGAAATGCTGTAGTATCTAAGTTATAGGCTCCTGAACAAAAGGCCGTTGTGCTGTTAATAAACACAATTTTGGTGATAACTCTGAGGGAATCTGGCACGGTGGAAGTTAACCAGTTTATGCCGGAGTTACTGGTATATGCTGCCCTGCCAAAGAAATCGGAGCTCAAAAAGACGCCTCCGGCTGCTCCAATATTAACCGTAGTAAAATCCATGGTAATATAATAGCTTGTATTAACCGGCGGTTGCTGATATACCCATTGTGATGATAATTGGTGTGTAAGCGCGAAAGCAGAAAAAAGGATCAAAAATAATGTCTTCATAATTAACTCCTGAAGGTTCTTTAGTTTATTAAGATTTACTGACCAATATACAAAAAGTCAAATTATATAAAAATACTTATTATCTTGAGTAGAAGGCACTGCCGTGTCCGCGCCAAAGGCGGGCACAGCTCTTCGCTCCTCACAGAGTATTATTTCACAAGTATCATTCTTTTAGTGTTTATATAGCTGCCTGATGTTAATTTGTAGAAGTAAACACCGCTTGTAAGTGACGAGGCGTCAAAATCAACCACGTAATTACCGGCTTTCATACTTTGAGAAATAAGTGTACTTACTTCTTTTCCCGTTACATCAAACACAACCAGTTTTACAAAGTCTGCCTCGGGTATGCTGAATTTAATATTAGTAACGGGGTTAAACGGGTTGGGGTAGTTCTGCTGCAGACTGTAGTTAACGGGAATTTCTCCTGCTATTGGTGTTATGCCGTTGACAATTCCGGATACACCATTTAGCGTTATATTTAAAGTGCTATCGCTGTTATTGACTGTAAGTACACCGCTGTAGAGAGTATTCGCAGCAGCGGGAGTAAATTTAATTTTTGCGTAACCAAACTGGTTAGGGCTTACAGAAGAAGGAAAACTCTCAACAGTAAACACAGGATTATTTGAAGTGACTGAACTTACGCTAAGATTGGTATTGCCATAATTGCAGATAGCTACAAAATAACTGACAGTATCACCGGCGTTGGCAAGTGTATCAAAATTGACCGTGTAGGGAGCCGCGGAAATTTCCGCTTTAGGCGGTGTATTCTGCGTGGTATAAAACGCCGCAATTCTTTCAACGAATTCAGGGTGATCGGCAAAAGGGTTGCGGTTATTCTGAAATGATTTTATACGCTCATTGCGCAGCCGTTCCTTAGCGTTGACGGTATCCATAATGTGGAACTGCCTTAGCGCGTTTTCCTGGGCAAGCGCCAGATAATTTTCATGGTTCTGGTAACGGGTTATGAAATAAAAGACGGCGCGGGCAGTATTGCCCTTTTGCACATCCCTGGGTTCAAAAACGATATTGTTATTTACATCCCTGCCCAGTTTTGAGCCTCCATCCTGGTAAGTAATATTGGATACAACAAATCCGAAGGGATAGGATCCCCTGGCGTTGTTTGCCGGTGAATAAGTAGGAAAGAGGTGGTGAATATCGCTTCTCATTGGTTCATTTTCATTAAAGAAGCTTTGCGGCCAGGTATGTTCGGTATCAAAGCTCTGGTTTTGCGCCTGAGTTCTGGTTGTAGCGTAGATCTTCCTGCCTGAATAGATACATTCAATGGTATCGCCTCCGTAATCATCAACGGTTTCAAACATTTTATCACGGGCTGAGTTGTAGCCAAGCGAAATGTAACCGGTTGAAGTGAATGTCTTCAATGCAGCTTTGAGCGGTTCATCGCTTAAGCCCTGTGTAAATGAATACAAGGCATCAGGATATTTTGATGTAGCTATAAGTCCGTTCACAAGCGAATAGTGGAGTCCACCGTTGGGCACACGCGCCTCAAGTATAAGAAATGCCCGGTATGTTAAATTGTGATAAGATGAGTATATTACCCAAAGTCCCGTGCTGTCATTTGGATTTACGTTGAGTGTATTCACCCGAGTAAAGAAAAACGGTGAAGTAGTTCTGACAGAAGAAACATTTATGATCTTGTTTGTTGGATTCTTAACGTAAATCAGCGCGCTATCAAGGGTTTTGGTGATTGAAGTATCAAGATTCACAGTAAACGGTATAATTTGAGAATATGATGAGATGCTCATCAATGCCAGAAGAAGCGGAATAAATTTTTTCATAGGATGCTAAAATACCTTAAAAATACTGAATATTCAATTTGATATTTTTACTTAATTGCCGGTGGTTTAATGCATAATTTGCTAAAACTTACGCTAAAAATTATAGATTGTAAACTATGGATAATTTTGTAATTTTGCATTGATGAGATCAAACAAGGCAAAAACATACAGAATTGTAGCTCCCGCAAAGATAAACGCCGGACTCAGAATACTTTCCAAACGAAAGGACGGGTTTCATAACCTTGAAACCATATTTTACCCTGTTAAACTTCAAGATAAATTAACGGTAAGGATAAAAAAACTATCAGATGATCCCGGTATTCACAGGATTACAGTTAAAACCGATTCAAAGGAAAACATATCAGGTAAAAATAATATTTGCTACAAAGCCGCTGAGTTATTCATGGGGCATTATAAAGCTGCAGGCACATACAGAATAGATATAGCTATAAAGAAAAATATTCCAACGGGCGCGGGACTCGGCGGCGGCAGTTCAGATGCTGCCGCAGTATTGAAGATATTACTCAAACATTTCAGATTTGATGTTCACACAAAAGAGATAATTCGCTTAGCACTCATTGCAGGCAGCGATGTACCGTTTTTCATGTTGGGTAAAGCTGCTTACGCAGCAGGCAGAGGCGAGAAGCTTACTCCCCTGCCCGGCTTTAAGATCAAAGGTAAGATACTTATTGTGAATCCGGGAATACATATTTCAACTCCATGGGCATTTAAAGCCCTTGGAATAAACAATTCAAAACGTAAAGTACTTGATAAGGTGAGATCATATTCCCCCGCTGACAACGCGTTAATGATAAATGATTTCGAGCGTGTCGTCTTCAGGAAATACCCGGAAATAGAAAAGATCAAATATGATATGCTTGCACTAGGAGCGGAGTATGCATTAATGAGCGGAAGCGGTTCCACTGTTTACGGTGTGTTTAAAGGTAAGGATATCAAAAATGCGGAGAAGTATTTCCAATTGAAGAAGTATAAGGTGTTTGTTAGCTGATCATGCTTAGGGTATGCCTTTTCTTTAACTATCTACATACTTATAGTGTAATTTCTCATCCCGAGATTGAAGAGAAATTGGGATGACTTCACCCTTCGTCAGGCTCAGGGTGAGATTTTATTAAGCTGAATAAAATAAAAAAGGCTAATTCAAAAAATTGTCTATTAAATTATTTGATAAAAAAATTTAAGTATCCTGCGGGCGCAGGAATCACAATTGAATTTTGAAATAGCCTTTTTTGTTAAAATAAATTACATACTAAAAACTAACTGCCACGTTAAATGTTGGGAATTGTTTTATCTGGTATGTATATGGTGATACCCTGTTCTGCATTCTGAAACCGGTTTCAAGTTTGATCTTGTTATTATAGGTTGAAATAACCCATGCGGCATCAGCCGCGCTCAGAATGTGATTTACGATCGCTGTTATAGGTCCTACTTTCGCATAATCAAAAAAGTCATTGGCTTTTTGTCTATCAGCAGCATAATTTGTAAAAACGGGGTCGCGGTAGGTTTGGTAGTTATATGGTCCCGCCGCTTTTGTTGGCACATGTGTCAAGTTTTTCCAGCCTGCCTGAAAATTCTGGTATTTACCAATGAGTTCATAATACTGCTGCGAGCCATATTCAGGCATTGTATGCGAAAAGTTGGCGCGTTCACACACCATAATTTGCTCACGGAGTATATCTCTATTGGGTTCATCAGGATTAATACCGCTGGACTCACTGAATCCTTCATTCTTAAGCCACCTTGCGTAGGTGCGTACATCCCAGTTCTCATCAGCGTATGCCTGATATTCATCCTGCTTGGTATTGCCTTTACCTGTGAAGTAAGCAAAAGTTGCCCATGCCAGAACTTCAATCCCGAAAAATATTCCGGCTTTGAGATAATTTCCGCCGTACAACTCGCCCGCACCGGGAATAATAGCTGAGAGAAGCACGCCAAGACCGACAGATTTTTGTTTCTTTTTAACCTGCATGTTGTCTTCAGCGGCCTGGAACCGGTTTTCTATGAAATATTTCGCGGAGAGATCCTGCGTATTCAACAATGGCATTGTCTTGTTTTCTGCTGCGGTGTTTATCTTGTCTTCTATGATCAGGCCGCGGCTGTAGTTTGAGGATATTGAAAGTTTTTGAAGAGTGATATCCTGGGCGTTAACGGCAGAAGATAAGACAAGCATTGAAACGTAAAGAACGAAGATTGAAGCGGATAATTTGATTTTCATGGTTTTAGTAAGTTACTTTTGATAAAAATAAAGCGTTAGAAGGTACATACTGTATCTTTATTTCATCTCCCTTTTTAAAATTTTTCGTGAATTCCGCAAGCGAAACTTTGCCTGCTGCTGTTTTGATCATTGCCCCGGCTAAAGCCCTCACCATTGAGTGGAGAAACCGGTTTGCAGATATTCTGAACTCTATAATACCGTTCTTTTTCTTTTTTACTTCAGCCTTATATACTATTGATCTGAAACCGTGGTCATCTTCTTTATTCTTGCAAAGCGATCTGAAAGAATGGTTACCTGTGATTATCGTGCAAAACTCTTTTGCAGTGTTAATATCAAAGCTATCCTTCAGTAAAAAAACCGTATCCCGTTCAATAGCTTTTGGTCTCTGGCTGAAGCGGTAGATATATTCTCTTTTTTTCGCGGAGAACCTTGAGTGAAATCCCGGGGGCACTTTTTTTATTTCATGGATAACAATATCAGATGGAACCAGCGCATTTAAGGATACTTTCAATCGCTTTAATCCAACAGATTGAAATACGTGTTTATCGATCTTAAAATTCGCGCATTGCGCGAACGCGTGAACACCCGCATCTGTTCTGCCTGAACCGTTTAGTGTTATCTTTTCGCCGCGGAAAATAACCTGCAAAGCGTCTTCAATTGTCTGCTGAACACTTTTTTGTTTATTTTGCCGCTGCCAGCCGGAATAATTCTTCCCGTCGTACTCTATAACAAGTTTAAGGTTGACCGTGTTATCATCGTTTTTTTTTGCAGCTTTATTCAAAGCGTTAAAAATTCTTTGAGATACTGAACTTTATGCCATCAATACGGTTAAAGTTCTTAATCACACCGGCGTTCATTTTTAAACCTCCGGAGGTTTTGCTGCTGATTTCGCTGTTATAGCTGTTTGCCGCAAACACAGCGCTGATAGCGCTTACTACGTGATTTATCAAAACCGCGCCTACAACAAAAAGCCTGTCATTGAGCGTTCTGTCTCCGCCAATTTTATCACTGCGATATAAGCGGCGTTCTTCAGGAGAGTTCCACCAGAAATAATAGCCGTTTTCGGGTAAATACAGTTTATCGTACTCACCAAAGCGGAGCTTTTCATTGTTATACTCATCTACATTGCTGTAATTTGCAATATCAATAAAGAACTTATCATCCCTCGCTTTATCACCTACGGTAATGCCTGCGTGAGTTGTCGCGTAGCTGTAGGCGTCATCAAGCAGCCAGTTGCCGTATATACTGAAAGCAGCATAAGTAAGCCACAGAGTGGCTTCTGAGATCATGAAGTACTTTCCGGTGCTGAACCTATCGGCATATACATGTCCCATGCCGGGAAGAAGAAGTCCGTAAATGAATGCCAGGCCGGGTGACTTTTTAGATTTCCGAACGGTGGTTTTGGTTTGGGTTCCTGTAACGGAATCAACAAAAAGCGAACCTGCTTTTGTTTCCATCGGCACCGCGCTTGTGCCGGTTAGAAGGAATATTTTCTTATCCACGCTTAATTCGGAGTTCTTAAGCCTGAAACCGGGCTCAAAATTATTCTGAGCTAAAATTGTTAAAGGCAGAAGCATTAATACTGCAAATTTCAGAAATCTCATTATATGTTGTTTATTTTTCTTATTTTCAAAAACAATTTATGATGCTAATTCGTTACAATGCCGGGCACTTATCTTGCCAGCGCTTTATCCATGATCTTTATGAATTCTTCGGCGTTCAGGAATCCAGTTACCCTGAGATCATCCATTTCTTTTCCGTTCTTATCAATGAATGAAACAACTGGTAGGCCCTGGATCTTATACCTGCCTTCAATTTCTTTATCACCTTTGGTGAGATCGACCTTGATATTATTGAACTTTTTGGAGAGCTCAATAATTTTCGGATCAACATAAGTATATTTATCAAGCTCTTTACACTGCGCGCACCAATCAGCGTAAAAATCTATTATAGTAGGTTTATCGGTTGATTTTGAAATTGAGGCATCTATCAGCGCCTGAGTTTGCAGCATCTGCCATTCATACTTACCGGTACCGACAACTTCCTTTTCACCAAAATGCAGGTTGGTTGAACCCCAGATAATGACAGCTATTGCGATAGCGTATTTTATCCTGGTGTACATGGGCGCGTTCACAGCTTTTCTATCAATCAGTATGAGGTAAATACCGCTGAGTATTAGGAAGATCGGGAATATCATTTCGTAAAGCTCCACAGACATTAGCGGCTGCGCAGTGTAAAGCGCAAGACCAATCATCATAAGCCCGAAGATTATCTTCACGCCTTCCATCCATTCACCGGAACGCGGAAGCTTGGTGATGGAGCTTGAAAACATGGCGAGGAAAACATACGGCAGGCCAAGACCGAGTGAAAGCACAAAGAACATTATGAAACCAAGGAACGGGCTGCCAATTTGACCGACATAAACAAGTAAACTAAGTACTAATGGACCGATACACGGTGCCGCGATAAATCCGACAGTAAGACCCATTAAGAATGTACCGAAATAACCCTGGCGGTTCTTACCGCTGAAATTCGCAAGTGACTGCGGAATTTTTATTTCATAGACACCAAACATGCTCAGCGCAAGCGCGAGGAATATCAGCACAAGTAATCCAATAACCAAAGGTGATTGCAGCAAACTGCCGAATACGCCGCCTGTTAATGCGGCAACGAGTCCAAGCACCGAATACGTTACAGACATTCCCAGCACATAAAAGAGCGCCATTAATAATTTGCCGCCCTTACTGTTTGATACCTGCGCACCAAAATAGCTGATGGTAATGGGAATAAGCGGGTAAACGCATGGGGTTAAGTTGAGTCCAATGCCAAGGACGAAAATTATCAGCAGAGCAACAAACATACCATTCTCTTCAATATAAGCCGCAATCTGGTTTTTGTTTTCAGTGGAAGTGACAGTTTGCGTAGTATCTCTTTTGTTTTCAGTAAGCTGTGTTTTTAAAGTTGTATCCTGTTGGGTTGATTTATCTAATGAATCAGTTTTCTTAACAGTATCAACAGGTGTTTCAGTTTTTGAAGTATCGACCTTTGCGGTATCTTCTTTTATAATTACAGTGACAGTGAACGGCGCATCTTTGGGGGCGAAACAGGCTCTATCGTTACATGCCTGGTAATTCAGCTTACCGGAAATTTCATAGCTGCCGGGTTTGATATCCTTGGGAGCTTTGAGATTAATTCCGATGGTAATCGCGCCTTCGTAAACATCAAGCTCAGTTTCAGAAAAGCTGAATTTGAATTTATGCGAACCCGGCCAAGAGATCTTTCCGACCTTAAGGCTGCCGCCATCTACTTCTATGGTTGTGGGAATCAGATCAGGATCGCTGACCTGGTTTGCGTTGATATGATAGCCGCCCTGAATATCCGCCTTAACGTTTACGCGAATGTTTTCGCTGGGGTAGAAATCCTTTTTCAGCGGGGCTGCTGTGACTGTTACGTATTGTTGAGCGTAGCTTAGGGTTGCGAATAATAGAACGAATAGAACAGAACCTACTGTTTTTGCCAATTTTACCTGAATTTAATTATTTTTATAGCCTTAAACGGTAAAATTATTCATAGATTAGGTTAAATTCAATGGAATTTGTTAAATAAATGTAAGTTTATATTTCAGTATTTTCAAGGGGAATGTAAAGGATTATGATAACTTCTGTAGAGACGTCCCGGTGGGACGTCTCAAATACTGAGTAAAAAGATAATTGATGAATGAATAAAAAGATACTCGTGCCACGAAATAGGTAACGAACAGTTTATTGAATAATTTTGAGGAAAAGTGGGACAAAGATTAATGAAGAATCTTATTCGTGGCACGAGCGGTATGGCTTAATTGAACAAGATACATTTTTTTCTGATATTGGGAAAGGATGTCGATTATTTGGACATCACCCCCCTGCCCCCCTGACTGCCGGTGCTGTTCTCCCGGGAGGAGAGGGGAGGAATGTCTGGTGGAGTTTACATAAATTTGTGTAGTCGTCACGGAAGCATGTCTCAAAAGTTGAGCAAAAAGATACTCGTGCCACGAAATAGGTAACGAACAGTTTATTGAATAATTTTGAGGATAAGTGGGACAAAAATTAACGAAGAAACTTATTCGTGGCACGAGGAGATTTGGCTACGAGGGCGTTAAGAAATTCTTTTTTTGAGATAGAAAGCCATTGTTCCCATAATTGCACCGCCGAAAATACACCAGAGAATATCCATCATAATGAATAATAAATCCCAGTGCGTGGTTATACCGAATATCATGAGGCTGAAAAATCCGATTACGGATAAGTTGTAGTATATCCCCCACATCAGCGGCTGGATAAGACGGGTATCGGGCTTTTCCATTCGCCAATAAAAATAAACAAATCCATACACAAGCAGCGCGTTGGCGAAATTCATTGACCATATGTTTTGGGTCACAATGGAGTTGACCCCGGGGGATGAATAATAAATATTTGGGAATAAATTATTATGCCACAAAAACCATAATGCGGTGTATGGTATGAATGTTAATGTAGATACTAGTATGAATTTGGGGTTGAAAAGTTTCATTTTATGAAAATTTTGTAATTAACTTAGCTCCGTAGGAGCGAAATGTTTGTAGGCAATGCATTAGCGCCGTGATTCAGAGCTCCGTAGGAGCGATATGTTAATCATCGTAAAATTCGAAAATGTATTTTGGATCATACTCCACATTAAATTTTTCCAGCAAGCCAATATATTCTTCTCGAAAAGTCTTCTTTTTGTGATGTTCCTCCTGATTCAAGACATATTTCACAACCCTATCAATGTGAGAATGCGAATAAGAAAAAGCGCCAAATCCATGCTGCCAATTGAATTTTCCTTTTACAAATTTCTTTTCATTTATAAAACCGGATGAAATCGATTTTACATCTCTAACAAGATCAGAGATCTTCATATCCGGCGTGAAGCCAAGAAACATGTGGGTATGATCAGGCATACAATTTATCGCAAGCATTTTTTGTTTTTTGCCTTTTACGATTCCAGTGATGTATTTGTGTAATTCTTCTTTGTGCTCTCTTTTGATCAGATTTTCTCTGCCTTTGACTGCAAAAACTATTTGGATGTAGATCTGTGAAAATGTGTTAGCCATAGTTTAACATGCCGCTCCTACGGAGCTATTTTTAAAAGCGTTACTATTTCTATCTTCTTTCGCTGCGCCCAATATGTCAGGCAAATATTCCGCTACTGCTAAAGCAGTCTTACAGCTAAAGGGGCCATTTTTATGTCTCACTAACTCCTCTAACTTAACAGATCATCACCATGCTTTTTAATAAATTTCTTCAACACAATATTTACCAAATAAAACAATAGAAGATAGAAAATATAAAAGCCTGAGCCTGTATTACCATCACCTAAAACTCCAAACGTAACAAGGATCAAGATAAAAACAATAAACAATACAGTTGTGATGACAAATGTTTGCCAGTAATAATTTTTCTCAGGTACATTTTGATTTTTGTTTTCTTCTTTATCCGCTATCAATTTGTCATTTGGATTTTGGCATTTGACATTTTGCTTTATTGTATCACCTGACTTATTAACGAAACACTAAAAATGCTTAGCAGGAACCAGCCTATGAATCCTTCAAGGATGGTTAAGTAACGTGGGATACCTTTAATTGGTATTTGCCCAAAGCCGAGTGTTGAAAATACGTTAAGGCTGAGCGCAATTGAATCCAGCACGTGTATCAGGAAGAACCAAAGAACCGTCAGCATGAACACTACGCCATATAATACTGTTGCAACAACTTTTTTAGCACTGCTCATGGACTCCCATTCATCAGGAAATATATCGATCAGCCTGTAGAATAGTTTAGTAGGTTTGTTGCGGATAAGCTCAAGGAAATAAAGCGGCTTGCCGAAGAGATTAAAGTACCATGGCACTTTGCCCTTTGATTCCGTTACAAAGCTCATATACTCATCGTAAGTTGGGGTTTTGTTCCCCTTTGCAATCACGGAGTCCTCAATTTCAAGCAGGCTTTTAGGAGAAGAGAGATACTTGCCGTAAATCTTCAGCTGGTCAAACATGCTACGCTGGTGGAAAGATAGAATTGAATACGGAAAGAAAAAATATATTCCAGCGAAGAAGAGCAGTACATAAAAGGCTATCTGAATTGCCTTTAGTGGATTTGTGCCATAGTCGCAAAATATTTTCAGGAACACATTCATGAGGTAATTAAAGAATACACTCTTATCAACTCCGGAGGAATATTGTTTGTTGAGATACTTGGTCTCGATATCTTTCCATTCCACATAACACGCATTGGCAGCAATGCGGTTACCCTGTGATTTGAACGCATTATAAAAATTGGCATAGCAGCTAATCAGACTGGCGAACCTTACTTCGCTGCCAATACTATCTGCGTGATTGCCGTTATAAATTTTACCTGCTTTGTGATCGTATATGGCAATGCGGTTACCTGCAACGGTTGACCATTGCACCCTGGTATTTATAGGGTTAATATTAAACGCATCTAGCACCAGGCTGCCGTTATAGGCGCATTCATTGGTGACAAAGGCGTTGCCTACGGTTGATTCAGAAAGATCAACAGTGCAATTGAATGTGTTGCCGGTTAAGCTCAGATTCTTAAAATCGGATTCCTTAAGTGTTAGAAAGAATTGAGAATTGCCCCGAAGGTTTTCGGGGAGATCGAATACGCAATCCGCGATATCAACATCGAAGCCATTTTGTTTGTTTTCGAATCTGAAGAGCCTTGGTTCCATATCAAGCGCGTCAGTATCACCGAACAATGCGGGGTTCAGGGATATAGTGCAATTTTTGAAAGTAAGTCTATCTTTAACATCATTTCTGTAGAATTTGAAACCGTGTTCGAGTTTTGAGCTATCGATATCAATGAAATCTATATTATTACCATATAGCCGTAATGTTTTCTTGAAGGTGCAATCTTTAAAGATTGCTTTGACGGGAGTGCAATTAGCAATTGCGAAGTAATCCATAAAGGTGATATTTCGCAGAACGAGCCAATAGTCAACATCAAAATCGCAATTTAGAAGCCGGATACTTTGCGGGATGAAGAGTTCGGGCTCTCCCCCGCTGAAGCGTTTATCCATGCCGATCTTATCATCGGGCATTTTGTAACGTATCTTAACATTTTCAAATGTTGTGTACTTTGTACAGGCAGCCATTTCATTGATGAATTGCGTAAAGGTCACGGTCTGCCCATCAATATTGCTATCGGCAAATATATTGAGAGGTAGAAGCAGAAGTAATGTTATTTTGATATATTTTTTCAAATGTAAAATTAATATTCCATTACAATCGGAGATTGGGGCTGGGGCAAATTCCATGTTGAACGCGTAAATTTATGGATATTGAGTGATTTATAAAAGGGGAAATAATTTTTTGCCTGATGGCGGGAATTACGGTGCATTAAGAATCCCCGACCGGAAAAACCGATCGGGGATCTAACAGAATGGATCAATCAGGATTATGGAACTTCTACAGTTTGCAGAATAACGGTTATTAATTAAGTTCAAAGTTGAACGGAACCGTTACCCATACTCTTACAGGATTTCCGTTTTGGAGTCCCGGAGTAAAGCGCAGCTGCCGGACTTTTTCTTCGACTTCATCATGAAACACTACAGGACCCGTCAGTTTACCAATATCAATAACCCGGCCTTCTTTATTAACGAGTACTCTTACGGTTACTCTGCCTTCTATGCCTGCCTGAACCGCAATTTCAGGATACCTGATGGAGCTTTTGATCTGGGAAAGATTGACCGCATCAGGCGCTTTTTCAACTTCAAATGAGTTGTAATTTTTGTTATCACTGGGCGGAATAACTTTCTCCTCGGTGATCTTTTCTTCTATCTTCTCTTCTTCTATGTAACCAAGTTCACCGGTGTATTCAAATCCTGAAGTATCACCATCTTTTGAGACAGGCGTATTTATCTCATTAAGTTCCTGCTGAGTTTTTACCGTTTGTTCTTCAGCTTTCTCTTTCCTTACAGGCTCAGGTACAAGTGCCTTGAGATCCTTTTTAGGAAGTGAAGTAACGTTCTCGCTCTCAGGCGCCTCAGGGGGAGGAATGAACGCTTCCTCGTTTTGTGATACCGGCGGAGGCGGGAGTTCTACGATATTAATTTCCCTCAGGTTGGTTTTCTCATCTGCTGAGGAATCTACCGGGTTAACCATTGATGAAATGAAGAATACACCAATGGCAGAGCCATGCAGGAATACTGAAATTATTATTCCAAGAAGGAAACTTCTTCTGTAGTTCTTTTTCAGATCAAGAAATCCGCCTTTTACATTAAGAAGTGAAATTCCAGAATTTCCCGCAGTGAGGTAACTCCACAACTTCAGGGGAATATATTTGACGCCTTGTATTACATTTTTCAGATATTTCATTTTTGTACCCTCCATTCGATCAAAATATAATTACAACATAACTCTACGTACCGCAAATCATATATTAGCTTACAATACAACCAACAACATTCCTCTATATTTTAAAACAGAACTTTTGCGCCATACGTTCGATAAAAATATGTAAATTATTGTTAAATTAACCTGGAAGCACAATGCGAAGCACGAAAATTAAAGGATCTGGTGCAGTCGTTTCGAAAGGAGATTTTGAGCAGGATGCGGAAGATCTTACAAAAAAAGAAAATCCCCGCCAAACTTCTTTTAGCGGGGACTCAAAGAGGATACAGGAATAGTACAGTAAAAATCAGAAGGGTTATATTGTTTCTATTTCTTGAAAACCGAAAGGGTTCATATTCTTTCCTCAATCAACCTGTACAAATATAACATGTTGTTTTATGTTTGTATGTAGCGCATTGAATTAATTGATTGTAGTAAATTGTATTACAGTGTTGAATGTTTTATGCAATGTTTTAATATAAGGATATCATGAGAGCGAGAGTGTTTGGGTAAAAGGAAATCCCCTGTGATCAAAAGATCAGAGGGGATTCAGGAGGTACTTCTTTGGAGGAAAAATCGGGGTAAATCTCAGAAGGGGTTAACTCTAACTATTGCAAACTTTATATTTTTGTTGTTCATCGTATTATATTATTTTCTTTCTATACAAATATAATATACCGTGAATAGTCTGCATATAGTTCAATGTACCAATTGCGTGTAGTTAAAAGTATTACGGTAAATAATTAAAAAAACCGCAGAAAAACGCGGTTTTTGGTGACTTTTTGAAGTAAAAATAATGAAAAGGGATGGAATTACTTTTTGCCCAAATGAGATCCTTCGCTTACTTTCTTCACTTTCGTTTCGGCAGTCAGGCGCCCAGGATTTTGCAGTCAGGCTTTGGCGAAGCGGATCCAGATATCTTTGCCCTTTTCATCAATAGGCGCGCCGGAAGTAAAGATAATTGTTGATCCTTCGGTAACTACGTTCTTATCGAGCAGAATTTTTTTTGCGACCTTTATAGCGGTCTGTTCATCGGGAAGATCTTCGAAGTAAACGGGGATAATTCCCCAGATGAGCCTTAGTACATTCATAACCTCAAAGCTATCGCTCATGGCAACAATGCGTGTATTGGGTCTGAATTTGCTCATGGCTTTAGCCATGCGCCCGCGGCGCGTAAACGATACGACAGCCTCCGCGTTTAGCTGTACTGCCATATCAGCAAGCGCTTTTCCAACGGAATCAAACACGGTTTCTTCCACGGTCAAAGGTCGATCCTTGCGTTCAAACTGCACCAGGTGCATGTTGGCTTCGGTTTTCGCAAGAATTCGCTGCATCATTTCAACGGTTTCAATGGCGTACTCACCCACTGATGTTTCACCGCTGAGCATAACAACATCGGTTCCATCCCAGACGGCGTTTGCAACATCGCTGGTTTCAGCGCGTGTTGGCACAGCGTTATGTATCATGGATTCAAGCATCTGTGTAGCGGTAATAACCATTTTGCCGCGGCGGTTGCATTTGCGGATGATGCTCTTTTGTATTACCGGCACTTCCTGCGGAGGAAGTTCTACACCAAGATCACCGCGCGCGATCATAATTCCATCTGCTGCTTCAAGGATCTCATCAAAGTTGGTTACCGCTTCGGGTTTTTCTATCTTGGCGATTATATTTTTATCGTATCCTTTATCAACAAGGTACTTCCTGAGCTCAATTATATCACTGGCTTTGCGGACAAATGAAAGCGCGATAAAATCAACCCTGTGAGAAAGCGCAAAATCAAGATCTTCAAAATCTTTTTCGGAAAGTGAGGGCAGGCTCAGCTCCATACCGGGCAGGTTCATTCCCTTCCTGGGTTTTAGGGTGCCGCCTTCGAGTACGACGCAAAAAATTGAATCGTGATCTATAGCAATCACAAGCAGTTTGATAAGACCGTCATCTATGTAGATATGGTCTCCTATTTTCGCATCCTGCGCGAGGCCTTTATATGAACAGGAAAACTTTTCTTTGGTACCAACAATATCATGCATGGTGATCTCGAGGTGATCGTTCTCTTTGAGCTCATACTCAGGCAGCAGCAATTTGCCTACCCGAATTTTTGGTCCCTGAAGGTCAACAAGAATGGCAATAGGTTCACTTGTGGCAACGCATGCGTCGTTTACATTTTTGAATACCTGGTCGTAGTATTCATGGCCGCCGTGAGAGAAATTCAGTCTTACACCGTCAATACCGGCGTTGATAAGCTCAATGATCTTTTCTTTGGTATCCGCTGCGGGACCCAGAGTCGCAAGGATCTTTGTGTTTTTGTTTAACTTTTTATTCTGCTCTAACTTAAAATTTGATAGTTCTGACAACTTTGATTATCCCGTTTATATCGAACAAATTTACAGGTTTATTATTAATAAATCCGTTCAGGCTTTTGTGGAATCCCCTTTGTGAAAAAATATTCAGGGTATCACACCCGCTTTTTTCTTTTCTTACGAGCAATTTATCAATTTCTTCCGATTCTTTAAATTCAGTAATTTTTGTATGGAAAGTAAAGTAATGTAATTTGCCATCATAGCTCAAGATCCGATCCTGATCGCGGTTTTCTTCGCTCAGCTCTCCTTTATCTTCGTATCCGAGATGAAGATATATATTCATTACTTCCTTTTCAAAGCTCAGACCGTCCATCATATTCCAGAAGCTGTAATCTTTCCTTATTTTCCAGAATTCATAATTATCACGCTCTTCGTTGTATTTACTGATATTCCGGCTTTCAGGTGTTTTAGACTTCTGTTTGAAATAGAACATTTCAGCGAGCTTAAAGAGCAAAGCCGGCACACCTACGCAGATTATTCCAAGGCTTGCGAAGATAAATACCTGTGTAATTATCTGGATGAAATTATCCGGCTGAACTTTAGTAAAATAAATCACATAAACAACCAGCCCGAAAGCGATACCAATTCCGATAGTCAAATGATGAGTTAAGATATCAGATATCTTCTTATCCTTGGTTTCAATGACTTTAAGCTGCGCTTTTGTTAAACCGAATTTCTGAAATGTTGGTACTTTCAAATTTTAAGCCGTTCTAATTTATTTAGATTTATCTTGTGTTATTATCCGGATTTTGAATACACTGGGAATTGGGAACAACATTGAAGGCACTAACATTCCAATTAGCCTGTGCAGTTTCGTAAAAATTGATATCAAGGTAAGTTGATATCTGTTCATTCACTTCCATTAACGGACTGCCTCCAACAGGTGTTACGGGGTTATCCTGAAGGCACCCTGTGCCGTTGTTGTACAGGCTTAAGATATAAGCATCATTGCCGCCCGCACCGAATGACGAAGTATTGCCTGTAAGGAGTATTCCGCCATCGGTAGTAAAGGAAATCGAAGTGCCGGCATCATTTGCGGCACCGCCGAATATTTTGGCGAAGTTGAATTCACCATCACCGTATAATTTAACAAGCGCAATATCCTGTTGGTTCTTAACAAGCTCCTGCAGGTTTCCTGCGAGCAGATAGCCGCCATCTCCTGTTGCAAGTACCTTGCTGAAATTAGAAACATCCTGCCCGTTACCGCCGAAAGTTCTTGTCCAGTAAACGAAGCCATCCTGGTTATCTATATTAAAGACCATTGCGGTTTCAGACGGCAAGCCGAATGAAGATGTAGAGCCGCACGCAATAAATCCGTTGGTAGTATTCTGCAGGTCTTTGATGTTATCAAATCCGCCGCCGCCGTAAGTTTTACTCCATAACAGCACGCCATCGCCGTAGAGCTTAAGTATATAAGCCTCGCCGCCTGTTCCGTATGAAAATGTGTAACCGCCTATAATGTATCCGCCCTGCGGAGTCATTTTAATTGAATTTCCGTAATCATTTTCCGCTCCGCCGTATGCCCTTGCCCACATGAGGCCGCCGGACTGATCTATTTTGAGGGAAAATATATCGTAGCTGCCGATGCTGAATGAGTTTGAATATCCGGTCATAATATATCCGCCGTCTCCGGTCTGAATAATACTGTTGGAATAGTCTTCATTCCACCACCGGTAGATGTTGCTCCACTCAATAACACCGTTCTGGTTGATCTTCATAGCGAACGGATCAAATGTTCCGCTGAATGATGACGTTGTTCCGCTGATGATGAAACTGCCGTCAGAGGTTTTTTCTATGGAAGCAGCCTGATCGTTTCCGGAGCCGCCGTATAGATTTGACCAGACGATATTTCCCGAGCCGTCTAGTTTCATGATGAAGATATCATTATCGCCAAACGCGCCGGAAATTGTGTAGCCGCATAGTATCACGCCGCCGTCATTTGTCTGCCGTGAACCTGTTACGAGATCAGATAACTGAGAGCCGAAAGTTTTGGAAAAGATCTTGGTAGTATCGATCACAACAGGCGGTTCAACGGGCGTGAGAATATCCTCTTCCGGTTTGCAGGATGATAACAGGAATACTGCTGAGAAGACAATAAAAATTGAATACTTAGATAGTATTTTTACGAACATATAAAATTTTGATTAATTGACTTTTAGTTTATAACAGGCGAAGTATATACTGAAGAAAAAGGGTTAAAGACCAGTATATAAACGCAATTAGTGAAACTATCAGCGAAAATATGACCAGAATAGAAGATAAAACAAATACCGTGAAAGCGGTGTAATAAAATATCCTGAAAAACCTATCCATAAATGCTATAAATTTTGGATAAAATACCCAAAATTGTATGTTATTGCAAGTCTTATAAAGCCAAATTGAAACGAATTGGAGCGGGTTTAGGTTATATTTAACATAGAAATAACAGGAACGTAACTATGTATTTATTTAAAGTTAAGTATAATAAAATGGAGCTAAATTATTGGATTACTTGATTTTTAACTTGCTTTTTAATTATATTTGTAACATTAGGCGATGAGGAGACTAGATATTTTAAGTTACCGTATCCAGAAAAAGCTAATATTAATAAACTAATAGTCCGAAAGGACGGGAGGGCATAAATGAAGCCGACAGTTAAGTCAAAGACCGATAATCCGTTAAGCGAGCTGATTGACGATGAGACATATAATAATTTGAAAAAATACAAATTATTGGATGAAAAAGCTATCCGTGACTATAAGATCCGCCAGATGTACAAAGATATGAGAAGAGAAATGAGCGCTGGCGAAGCTATAGACAAGATACAGGAGATGTTCCCCTATCTTCAGTTTGATACAATAAGAAAGATAGTTTACCAGGTTTCAAAGAAGTAAATTTTTTGCGCATATTCTGATAAAATGGCTTATAAATCGAAAGCGAATTGGAAGAACCCGTAATTAAAGCCTCACAAAAAAACTCTTCGAAAAGAATAAATCCATTTGAGATTCCCGTTAACCAGGACTTAGTTAAGGTCCTGGTTAACTTTATATACCAGGAGACAACCCGTTTCGGTATAAAAAAAGTTGTGCTTGGCTTAAGCGGCGGAATTGATTCCACGGTTGCCGCATACCTTGCAGCGCTTGCACTTGGACCCAAAAACGTGCTTGGCGTTATGATGCCGTACAAAACCTCAAGCGCAGATAGTGTTGGCGACGCCCTTTCAGTTGTAAAGGACCTGAAAATTAAAAGTATGCTTATCAATTTAACGGGCGCGGTTGATGCGCTTGCTGAAAATGACCCGGATATTCTGAAGAATAAGGTCAGGTTTGGTAATATTATGGCGAGGATGAGAATGATCTGCCTTTACGACCAATCAAACGAAAAAAAAGCACTGGTGCTCGGCACCGGGAATAAAACCGAAATACTGCTGGGATATTCGACTTTGTACGGTGATAGCGCGAGCGCGATAAATCCCCTGGGTGACCTTTACAAAACGCAGGTGTGGCAATTGGCAGAGCTGCTTAAGTGTCCGAAACAAATAATTAAAAAAAAGCCTTCGGCTGACCTGTGGAGCGGGCAGACTGATGAGGGTGAGCTTGGTTTCACCTACCGCGAAGCTGATGAACTGTTGTATTACATGATAGATCAGCGATACAGCGATGAAGAATTGACGGATATTGGATTTAAGCTTCCGTTTATAAAAACTCTGCGTGATAAGATAAGGTTTAACCAGTTCAAGCGCGTAACGCCGATAATCGCAAAGGTCTCAAACCGCACGATAAATGTAGATTTCAGGTATAACAGGGATTGGGGAAGTTAGCAATTTGCAATTGGCAATGAGTAATGAACAATGAGCAATGAAAACAGGCGCTGGAGAAGGCGTCTTTTTTTGTGATTAGAATCAAAGGCAGAATCTTTAACCGCAAAGACGCAAAGTCGCAAAGAGCGGAAAGAACAAGACATTATTGCTGAAGAAGCCAAAGAGTTGTTCTAGTTTTCATCTTAGTGCCCTTTTCTGCATTTTTATTCCACCAAGAATTTGTTTTAGACGTAATATAACCATCAAGTTCATTTTTATTATTTTTGACACAGCCTTCATTCTGATCACATCTGTATACATCAATTTTATCATTATTTTTTTCAACTATAATGGTAACACTGTGATATCCATCCATTATACTCAGCCCAAAAACAAAATTGCCATTTTCGCTTCCTATCATTTCAAGCAGTGTTTCATATACACTAGTTATAAGTTGATGTGGCTCGGTAACGCCTGTTGTTTTCTTATTATTTTTATCCAGGAATTCTAATACTTTATAACTCCTTATTTTTCCCATTTCTTCCAGAGATTTCATTGAATGATCAATTTGACTACCAAGCCTTAATTTCATGTCATTATACAAAATTCTAATACCATGGTTTAATGTAACTATGCAAACCATTTTGCCTTCTTCTTTATTGAAGTTTTCATTAAAGAATACCTTCATTTTATCTATTTTTGATTTTTCGAACATGGTTTCACCTTTTTTTTGGTTAAGAATTATTTAAATATAATCTAATTGAGATTATTATATGTATCATATCATGATATTTTTTCATAGTTAATAAATTTATTTTCATTGAAACCCTGCTTATTTAAATATATATTTATCAATGGCATTAAGCTGGAATGAGATCAAAAAACGCTCTATCGAATTTTCCAAGGAATGGGAAGAAGTAACTAGCGAAAAAGCGGAAGCAAAAACCTTCTGGGACCAGTTTTTTAATATTTTCGGGCTCAGCAGAAGGCGTATTGCCTCTTTTGAAGAACCCGTGAAAAAACTGGGCGAAAAGCAGGGATTTATCGATCTCTTCTGGAAAGGTATGCTGATTGTTGAACATAAATCCACGGGCAAAAGCCTTGATAAAGCTTACATACAGGCACTGGATTACTTCCCCGGAATAACCGAAATTGAGCTCCCCAAATATATACTTGTATCTGATTTCAACAGGTTCAGATTGTATGACCTGGAAGAAAATACTCACCATGATTTTCCTTTAAAAGAACTGCATAAACATGTTAACTTGTTTGGCTTTGTGCTTGGATACAAAAAGCAGGTCATTAAAGATGAAGACCCTGTTAACATAAAAGCAGCGGAGCTTATGGGCAAGCTGCACGATGCTCTGGAGAAAAACGGTTACACAGGACACAAGCTTGAAGTTTTTTTAGTACGCATATTGTTCTGCCTTTTTGCCGATGATACCGGAATTTTTAACCCTAACAATCACTTTTCATTTTACATAGAAAATAAAACCAAACCTGATGGCTCTGACTTAGGCATACATATTTCACAGATTTTTGAAGTACTGAATATCCCCGAAGAGGAAAGACAGAAGAACCTTGATGAAGATTTAAGCCAGTTCCCGTATGTTAACGGGCAATTGTTTTCTGAACAGCTACCCTTTCCTTCGTTTGATTCAAACATGCGGCAAGTGCTGGTGGGCTGCTGCAGTTTTGACTGGAGCAAAATTTCACCGGCTATATTCGGCTCGCTGTTTCAATCCGTGATGGATAAAGCCAAACGCCGTGACTTAGGCGCGCATTACACTTCAGAGAAAAATATAATGAAGGTACTTAAGGGATTATTCCTTGATGAGCTGCATAAAGAGTTTGATGAAATTAAAAACAGCAAAGCTAAACTTGAAGAATACCATACTAAACTTGCATCACTAAAGTTTTTAGACCCAGCCTGCGGCTGCGGAAATTTTTTAATTATCAGCTACCGTGAAATACGCCTCTTGGAAATTGAAGTACTGAAAAGATTAAGTAAACTTAAGGGACAGATACAGACTGAAACTGACGTTAAGCATTTAAGCAAAATTTACGTTGACTGCATGTACGGCATTGAGTATGAGGAGTTCCCTGCCAGAATTGCTGAAGTTGCAATGTGGCTGATTGACCACCAGATGAATTTAAAGCTCTCGGAGGAGTTTGGTGGATACTTTGCCCGCCTGCCATTAAAGAAGTCACCTCATATTGTTAATGGCAACGCCTTAAGGCTTGACTGGAATGAGATAGTACCAAAAACAGAGTTAAATTATATACTTGGCAATCCCCCGTTTGTTGGTAAACATTTGCAGAATGAAGAACAAAAGGAAGATTTAAATACAATATTTTATAATGTTAAGGGTGCAGGGATTTTGGATTATGTTACAGCTTGGTATATAAAAGCAGCCCAATATATACAAAGCACAGATATAAAAGTGGCTTTTGTTTCCACAAATTCAATTGCTCAAGGTGAACAAGTTGGATTACTATGGAACGAACTTTTAAACAGATATAAGGTCAAAATTAACTTTGCTCATAGAACTTTCAAATGGAATAATGAAGCAAAAGGAAATGCTAATGTACATGTTGTAATTATTGGATTTGCTCAAAAAGAGAATACCCTAAAATATATTTACGAATATGATACTATTAAATCGGAACCTCATGAAATCAGAGCTAAAAATATAAATCCATATTTAGTTGATTCAGACGATATTGTAATATTATCTAGAACAAATCCATTATGCAATGTACCCAAAGTAATTTATGGCAATAAAATAGTTGATGATGGGAATTACATATTTAATGACGAAGAATTAAACCTTTTCTTAGATATAGAACCTAAAGCCAAGAAATTTATAAAACCATTTTTAAGTGGTAAAGAATATTTAAATAATGAACATCGTTGGTGTTTATGGCTTAACGATATACAACCGAATGAATTAATAAAGATGCCTCAATTATTAGAAAGGGTAGAAAAAGTTAAGCAATTCCGGTTAAATAGCTCAAAACTTCCAACCAGGGAGACTGCAAAAACCCCTACTCTTTTTGCTGAGATAAGGCAACCTGACAGTAATTTTATATTAATTCCATTAACCACATCAGAAAATAGGAAGTACATACCAATTGGTTTCTTTAATAAAGATAACATAGTAAGTAACTCTTGTTCATTTATCCCAAATGGTACGCTGTACATATTCGGAATATTAATGTCAGAAATGCACATGGCATGGACTAAATATACGTGTGGTAGGTTGAAAAGTGATTTTAGGTATTCAAATGTATTAGTTTACAACAACTTCCCCTGGCCTGAGAGTGCGAGTGAGAAGCAGATAAAGCTTGTTGAAGAAAAAGCGCAGTCGGTACTTGAAGTACGCAGGGAGTTTCCGGATAGCTCGCTGGCTGACTTATACGATCCGATTGCCATGCCGCCAAAGCTTGTTAAAGCTCACCAGGAGCTAGATAAAGCCGTTGACGCTTGCTACAGCAAGCAGGTTTTTACTACAGAGCTGAGTCGGTTAGGATACTTATTCTTCCTATACAAAAAGTACACGGCTCCCATGTTTGAGGAGAAGCGGAAGAAGAAAAAGGAAAAAGGGGCATAAGCCCCTTTTTAGTTAAACAACCGTATGATTAAAACCGTACTGTCCCACCTACACTTATCTCAAAACTACCACCAAACGACTTGATCGTTTCAGCACTCGGTCTAGTGAATAAATTCAAAAATGAAGGTTGAGATTTAAAGCCAGGTGTCCCCCAGTCCATATCTATCTTTATTCCTGAAATAAACTCTCGAAAATCTTTGTTAACATTTGCGACTTTTACTTTTGAGGTAGCTTCTTGCAATGAATCAGCAATTGCTCTCATGATCAATTCGCTTGCTTTGGAAGCAAAGATTTTAAAAGCCTCTTCGGGTTCAAGACTTTCAAGTTTTTTTACATCTTCATTTGATAATTTAATCATTTTTAATCCTTTCTGTTTAAGTTAAATATTGTATGCATTGCTGTTGATTAAATCAACTTAATTACTTTTCTTTGGTGGTTGAACAAGCAGCCCTGACATTGCTCCTATTGCAGCAGAACCAATTGCTGTTAATATTGTTGGAATTTGCTGATCATTTGAAATTGTTCCTAAACTCATCATTAATATTACACCGACTACTATAGAAATTATAACGATTCCGAGAATAATTACTATTTTTCTATATATCCAAGTATCGCTTTCCAAAGGATGATTCAGTTCAATCATTTTTATTGCGTCTGTTGGATCAGATTTGAATTTTTGTTGTAGATCTGAATCGCTTGAAAGTACTTTTTTGAATTCATCAAAATTTTCAAATTTTATTGACATTCTTATATTTGTTTTGTGTTATGTGATTTATTGATTAATCTAACTATTGTTGGTCTAAAAACCTCGCCCCTCCCGCGTTAAGAGAGGGGGAGAAATTGCCGGGCTTTAAAATTGCCTCGACTTTATCACGCGTGCAAGAGAGAAATCTTTTTCAATTATCAATGAACAATGTGCAATGTGCAATATGCAATGAGCAATGAGCAATGTGCAATGTGCAATATGCAATGAGCAATGAGCAATGTGCAATGTGCAATGTGCAATGTGCAATGTGCAATGAGCAATGAGTAATGAACAATTAATAATGGTTATCAATTACCAGCTACATGCAAACTGAAACCTGCAACTGAAACCTGCAACCCGTAACCTTAAACTTAATTCTCTGATGAATAGAGAAGCTCTTTGCCGTAAACTAAATATTGCGCTGAAAAATCATTGGCTGCATCGGCGTACTCCGCCAGGCATAAGTTCACGGGTCCAATAACCAGCAGAAGGTACTTAGCTTCATCCCTGGGGATACCGGCATTCATTGCTTCGCCAAGTATTTTCTTCAGCTCACCAGGAAGCTCCTTCCATAAGCGTGATTCACGCTTTAGCTGCTTCTGACCCAGCATTTTATAAATGACTTCAAATAGTAATTCAGATCTATTTCCCATTTACTGATCCTTTTGTGTGTAACGCGAGTATAATAAATAATTTACGGGTTTGTCAAAGAGAAGAAACGGCACATGTGAATCCCGTTTTTAGGGGAAAATGCCGATTTGCGCATGTAAATTGGATTTTTTTGTAAACATGTGAATTTTGAGGATTGAAAATTATTTATACTCCCTCCAGCTCCCCCTACCAGGAGGAGTGTTTATAAGTATTCGAAACTTCTGTAGTTTTTCCAGAGAAATTATGGATCAGGAACAAAAGCGTGAATTTGGGTGTATTGGATATAGATTACATGCTTCGACTCACTGCGGGGGCAGTCAGGCGCTCAGCACGACGTGGGAGTGTGAGGCACTAAGTACGATAAACACATAGTAGAGCTCTTTCAAGGCTCGTTGAAAATTGCCGGTAAATCCAAGAGCGAACCCTGAAAGGGTTCGATTACGGTGCACGTTGGAAGTAGAAGCGAGAACCCTTAAAGCTGTAAGAGTGGCTTTGTCAGTGTTCCGATTGTGAGTAAGCCTGTAGAAATAAATGTAGTCGAGTCCTTTCAGGGCTCGTTGAAAATTGCCGGTAAATCCAAGAGCGAACCCTGAAAGGGTTCGATTACGGTGCACGTTGGAAGTAGAAGCGAGAACCCTTAAAGCTGTAAGAGTGGCTTTGTCAGTGGTTCGACTTCGGTAGAATTATGGCTTTTAGACCATTTAATTCATTGAAAATTCGTAAATTTTAAACTATATTACAAGTTCGTATGATAAATAAAATCCTCATTGCAATAGCAGTTATTTTCACAATAACTGCCGGTTCTGTTACATTTTCGCAGGGCAAGTATGAAGCTTCAACGGTATTAAAGGAAAAATTTACTGATAAGAGCGGGAATCCGCTGACCGGCAAGGGTGTAATTATCGGCGATGTTGATTCAGGCATAGATGTATTCCACCCGATGTTCTTCTTTGCAGATGGCGGCGAGTTCAGTTTTATTGATGTAAACGGTGATGGCGCGCTTACAATTGGCGAAGACGGCGTTGACCTGAATGGCAACGGCACAATAGAAAGCGGTGAAATTCTGCGATACCAGGAGATCCGAGACAATACCTGGGGAATGATCGGCTCAATGGGTCAGCAGCCGGGTAAATACAATCCAGAATTCGATTTTTTGTATGTAGATGTGAATGGCAATAAGAAGCGTGACTTCGGACCGGGCGCGGGATTTTCAGAAAATGACCCAACATACGGCGAGCAGTATTTTATTTCAATTGACGCGAACAAAAACGGCAAGATAGAAGCCGGTGAAAAGATAGTTGGTTTAAAGACCTCAAAGATACGCTCTGTAAGGCAGCGCGATGATATTATAAGAAGACGCGGCATTGACCTGATAATGACCGAAGAGGATAAGAACGGTCACGGTACGGGCGTAGCGGGTTTGATAATAGGCGGACATTACGGAGTACAGAAAATTCACGGCATAGCGCCGGACGCGGAAATGGTTTTTTCGAGCATAAGGTATGATTACACTCCACGCTTTGTGCGCAACTTCCCTGAGCTGTTCGGTTTTCTGCGCGACGAGAAAGTTAACATTCTACTGATAGAAGATGGCGAGTGGATGTGGGAATTTATGGATGGCTCCTCACCAGAAGAAGAGTTACTCAACCAGATGGCGCGCGATGGCGTAACAATAATAGGCGGCGCGGGCAATATGTCCGGGGGGAATATGGTTCTGATAGACCAGCTTAAAACCGGCAAGAGTGTTACATATACAGCAAGCTGTTCAGGCAAGCCTGATGAAGATGTTAAGAAAAATGACGGGGTATTTTTCAGTTTTTTGTGGCGTGACCCTGAGAGCCAAATTAAGTTTGAAGTAGAGACTCCCGACGGGAAATCAACCGGTGAGCTTGCAGAAGGCAGCGGAATATTAAAGACGGGACAGTACAAAATATTTTACAGCCGCGAAGTTTCACCCAAAGGAACGGTAATGATGAAGTTCGGGGCATCCACACAGGATTCAGATATTGTGCGCGGGAAGTTCAAAATAAAAGTAACAAGTGATAAAGACCAGGAGCTGCGCGGATATGTGGTTGATGTGACACAATCATGGAGCGGCAACGCAAGGTGGATAAATTCAAACGCAATAACTGATGAATCAAACATCTGCTTCCCTTCGACTGCGGATAGCTGTATTGCGACCGGCGCGTATGTATATAACGTAGGGTGGATGGATGTAGTTGGCGATCTTGCAAGCTACTCAAGCAAGGGTTACAACATAACGGGTAAGCTTGGAGTTGATATCACGGGTCCGGGACACTCAACTTTCAGTACAGAGAAGGATAATTCATACCAGATCTTCAGCGGAACAAGCTCCGCAGCGCCGCACGTAGTAGGCGCGGCAGCACTGCTGCTGCAGTATGAGCCAAGTTTGACTCATGAGCAGATCAGGATGATACTGCTTAATTCCGCAAGGAAAGATAATTTCACGGGTGATGTACCGAACGCATCCTGGGGGTACGGTAAGCTGAATATTGAGGGAGCTATAAAGCAATTGATGAATTCAGGGAATTAAAATAATAATCAAAATATAACTAACAATAACACTTTAAATTAACAGATGAGAAAAAACAAAAGAGAAGAGCAGAGTCAATACAAGACGATGCAGATGAACCAGAAGCAGCAGCAACAGAGGAGAAAGAAAGTTGATCCTCTGAAGATCAGAGGTATCAAGTACATTGATTACAAAGATACCCGTCTGCTTGCCAGATTCGTTAACGAACAGGGCAAAATCCTTCCTTCAAGAATTACGGGCATAAGCGCAAAGATGCAGCGACAGATGACAATGGCTATTAAAAGAGCCCGTCAGCTGGCATTGATGCCTTTCGTAAGTGAAGAATTCAGACCGTAAGGAAATTTTGTCTCATGTTCTAAGATTGATCTATATAAGCAGCCCATTGGGCTGCTTTTTTTTTGTGGAGATCGTCAGTCCAGCGAATGATTGAATGCTTTTCGTTGGGGTGCATTGACTATGCTTGCCTGCCTCCGGCATGAGTGGGACCTCTGCTTTAGCGAAGCACAGACAAGAATGTCTGTGCCACCATTTCTGTGTTTATGATTGTGTAACCCCGCCATTTATGGCGGGGTATTTGAATGTAGACCACCCCCGCCTCGGGGAATTTAGTCCCCAGTAACTTCAACACTGAACTGCAAAGGCAGTCGGGCTCAGTAAGTGCACTACATGCGAAGCATGGAAGTTTCCCAAACCGGAGTTTGGGAAACAGGAGGAGAAGCTTTTCGTTGGAGTGCATCGACTAAGTCGATGCATTCACTGAACTGCAAAGGCAGTCAGGCATAGTCAGTGCACTCCAAGAGAAGAAGGAAGGTTTCCCAAACTGGAGTTTGGGAAACAGAAAGAGAATGGTCCAACACTGCGGTTTGAGAAACAAATATGAAAATCTTGTTCGAATATTCATCCCTTATAAATTATTATAAATAATGCTAATTTGCGTATATGATAAAACAATATATTCAGAAACTGCTTGTATTCCTTATCCTGTTTGCGGGGATACAATTCGCTCACGCTCAAAGTGAATTTGTAATTGGTGAATTCACCGTATCGAAGATACTTGATGGTGATACATTCCGATTCGACGGTTTGGATAAATCAACCAGGCTGATGGGCATTGATACCGAAGAAACATTTAAGGATAGCGACGCCGAGCTTAAGGTGAATGATATATCAAGCTATTGGGCGGAGTATTACGCCCATAAGAGGGATTCTTCTAATAAACCCGCTAAGATAGAATCACCTTTTGGTTATGATACCTGGCAATGGACAAAAAAGCTTTTTAAGGATGTAGTGAAGGTTAGAATAGAAGTGGATGATTACAAAAGAGTGATAGATATGTTCAACAGGTACTTAGTTTATATTATCGCGATCAAAAAAGACGGGACAGAATTCAATTATAATATAGAATGCGTAAAGCAGGGATACTCGCCATACTTCAGTAAATACGGGTATGTTGCAAGGTTTGATAAGGAATTCAAGGCCGCGCAGAAATACGCGCAGGATAACAAGCTGGGTATATGGAGCGGCAAGGAGCTCTGTTACCCTGATTACGATGAAAGGCTCATTTGGTGGGATAAACGCGGCGACCAGATACGGAAATTTGAAACTGAATACGCGGGCAAGCCCGGGTATTACAGCATGCTGGATCAGAGTGATTTTAACACACTTGCCAAACATGTTGGCGATACCATCACAATTTTCGGAACTATTTCAAGGGTTATTACTGATAATAATCCGATCATAGCGAAGCTTGAAATAAACGAATATGATACAATTGATCTTGTATTCTTTAAACAGCATGCGGAGCTTGTTAAGGAACTTAAGCTTGATGACCCTGTGGGTTATTATATTTACGCAAAAGGAAAGCTGACGGAATACAAAGGAAAAAAACAGATAATAATTGAAGATAAAAGCCAGGTTTGGGAAGAGTAGAGGCGGACCTCAGTCCCCTTTTCAAAAATTGATTGGGAAAATGAATATCGTAATACTTAGGATTTTATCAATTGCGGCTAAAGCCGATTTACAACTAATATTGTTCCCAAGAGCTAAACTGCGCCAACAGTCAAGAGCTTGTAACTAATCTATAAGAATTCACAAATATTTTTAAGAATTATATAGGTGTAAGTTACAGGCTGTCTTCAAACCAATGTTTGATAAAAATTTCGTTAAAATTATTAAAAGATTCCTGCCTTCGCAGGAATGACAAGGCACTTTTGAGACAGACTGAATGAGTGGCTATTTGAATAGCTCCGCTCTTTAGAGCGGAGCTTTGATGTGAAACCAAACATGCGGCTTTAGCCGCAATTTCCAGATATTCAATCGGTCAATTTATAGAAAACGATTATCGAACCTCAACCCGGTCCCATAACCGACGATGAGAGTGGGGCAATAATTTAAAAGTTAAACTATGTTCATAGATACACATGCTCATCTGAACTATCCTGATATTGCAAAAAATATAGATGATGTATTGGCGCGCGCGCGTGATGCGGCTGTTGAGGCAGTAATAATTCCAGCTACCACTTATAAAACATCCATTGAAATTATTGAGCTGGCGCAAAAGCATGAAATGCTTTTTGCCGCGGTTGGGATTCACCCCACTGAGCTTAAGGATTTTGAGGAATCACATTTAGGCAAGATAGAAGAACTTGCCGGGGAATCAAAAGTGGTCGCAATTGGTGAAATTGGTCTGGATTACTACTGGGAGCCGTATGACAGGGATCTTGAAATTTTGGTTATTACTGAACAGCTGCGAATAGCAAAACGCTGCGGCCTGCCGGTTATTCTGCACAACCGAAAATCAACTGATGACCTGATGCGCATTGTTAAGGAAGAGTATGAGGATGGCAAATTGAGGGGACAATTTCATTCATTTAGCGCCGGACCGGAAGAAGCAAAGGAATGTATAGAAATGGGATTTTACATTTCTTTTACGGGAAACATAACTTATAAACCCAATGAGGGAACATACATAGCATACGATATAGTGAAAAATACTGCCGCCGAACATTTATTGCTGGAGACCGACACTCCGTACCTCCCTCCAATGCCCTACCGCGGCAAACAGAATGAGCCCGCGTATGTGAAACATACGGCTGCCAAAATCGCGGAGTTGAAGGAAATGAGCGTTGAAGAACTTGGCAGAATTACAACTGAAAATGCGAAGAGGCTTTACGGGATCTGATTATAATTGGTTTCCCAAACCGGAGTTTGGGAAACAGGGTGTTTTTTAGATATTTAACTAATTCTTAATATTCTTAACCTTAAAAAAATATTATTAACATCAAATTAATATTTCCTTAACCAATAAATGTTAATTTTGGGAAACAAAACATTTCATGATCAGAGTGGAATACACTGAATTCCTGAAGCAGCCGGATGTTGAACAGAATTTCAACCAGATGTTCAACAGCCAGAAGAAATATTACAGAGAGAGATGCGTGACATCAGGCTTTGATAAGGAGCATACAGAGATGTTAAGCATCAAAATGGCGTTTATATCAACAGACCTTCACTTCACAGATATTCATAAGAATAAGAGATAATTTAGCATACAGGTATAAAAAGAAAGCCCGTCAAAAGAAAATTGACGGGCTTTTGTAATTGCTATAACTTAGGAATTAATGGCTTCCATGGTGGAAATAATTCTCTCCAGCTTTATTGATTTTTACTTCAAAAACTATACTAAAACCAAAAGTACCACCAGGGTTTGAGTCATAAGATACCTTAGGTCTAATAACTCCATAAACGTTCTTTCCATTAGTCAAACCTGCATCTCTTTTTCCTTGTAACCAAAAACAATATATTGGATATTCGGTTAAAGGATAATTCATATATCCCCAAAATTCGGTGGATTCCTGGGTGAAATCGGTGGTATCTAGCGCTGTTCCAATGTTTTGCGTTATCACTGACAAGGTATCAAAATCAGTTTGCGATGAATTGCTCATAACCTGGAACCACTTAGATACATAACCTGCATCCAGCAAGTTATCTAAGATTCCTGAGCGAAGAAAGAAATTAGAACCTGTTGAATCAAGTCCACCGCCCAGACTTGCATCTCTTAAGTAATAATCTCGAGCTGTATTTATCCCATTCAAAAGATTTATGCCATTAAAACTGCTGGCACTTTCATTTTCTTCGACTAAAATACTGTCAAAATGAACAACATTTGTATCTGTTGTATTCGGATCAATTACATTCCCTGAATCATCACATCCGTTTAGAACTGAAAAACCAAATACTGCCATAATAGCTAGTACAAAATAATATTTAGATCTTGTTAAAAACTGCATTTCTTCTCCTTTATTTAATTAAATTTTGCTTTAATTATCCACAAAAATAGTTATTTACAGTTCAAACTTCAATCCTGTATAGATGTTAATTGTTGAAGTTGTCATTTTTTTCACTAAATCGTTGTTACTTAAATTGTTAAGTCCGCCATATTGATAGTTTCCGCCAAGTAAAACACCCATATATTTATTGAACATATATGCCAACTGAAGTTCAGCTGTCAGGCCGAGATCAAAATTCTTAGCTTTGTAAAGTGTATTTTCATCCTGTGACAAAAGCAGACCGAAATAGGGTCCAAAGTTACCTTCGACTCTAACTCTTTGGCCAACGTTAAAATCAAAATTAAGCAGCAGCGGAATATTGAAGTAATTCAGATTGGTTTTCTGACCTGACTGGCTTTCAAATCCTTTGTTGCCATACGCAAAACCGGTTGTAAAACCGAACCCGAAAAAGTTGAGTGAAAGCGTCGCTCCGAAAGAGGGACCGACTTTTGAGGTAGTTGAATTGAGCTGCCCTGTAGAATCAGGCTGGTTGAGCTCGAAGCTTGTTCCGGCAATACCAACACCAAGTTTAACATCAGCATCAAGGCTGAAGAGCTTATTGCGTTTTGCAAGCAGTTTTTCGGCTTCTACAAAATGCGGTTTGGAATCTTTGCTGTTAACACGTGTGTACGGGTCTCCGGCAAAAGATGATGTGGCAGCGAAACAGATGATGATAAACGCAAAAAATGAATTTCTGTAAAAATTAATTGCCTTCATATTCTCCTTTAGAATTGATTAGTATTATTATTGAAACTTTTTTGTTTTAGGATGAAGCAGTTACTTCTTCGCGTACTCTTCGTAGGTCGCGGAGTGATCAGGGTCATACTCCATAAGTTTGCGGTAGATCGATTTATCGTAGTAATCAACCAGGGTTGCCGCTATTTCCATGAACTTCGCTTCGAAGAACTGTTTGATTATAAATGAGCGAATTTCCGTCTTTTTTATCTTACCGATAATTTCAAGCGATTCGGCGATTCTTTCGAGGGCAGCTTTTTTACCGTACTGGAGAGAATCAATCCCTGCAAAATGATAGATCCAAACAGCTTTCCTGAAGTTTTCGTATTTGGAATTGAGCAGCTCAGAAGGATACGCGCTTCTGGACTGCTTGAGGCTTGAATTGTCAACCCATCCCCTGCCATCGCTGTTCGCAATAGCGAGGTTAACAATATTCTGCGCTTTCTGGAACCGTACAGTTCCGAGCGATGGCTCCCAGGAATCATCATCATAACCAATTATCATGTAGGCATAATAATCAAGAAAGCTTGTGAGGTTGTTGAACTTCAGGTTATCGTGGTAGAAGCTTTGCCCTTTAACATAATTGAATGCCCAGGTTTCGTCTTTTATCCTGAATACAGTTGTGTAATTTTCAGTTCGGTAGATATTACGCTGAACGCTAACAACAAGCTGCGCTTCGTAGCTATCAACACCTGTAGCGGAACGGAAGAAGAAAGAGAAATTACACTTGATCTTATACGGTTTTCCTCTGACATCGTTCACGATATTTTCATCAGAGAACCTGGTCTTATTCAGATAGTTCTGAACATCATTTTTGAAGTTCGAGAGCCTGTCACGGATATCGATATTTATAGCCGAGAGATCAACATCAACTACAGCATCAAGCTCCTGAGAGCTCAAAGTATTGTGGAATGAAGGTAGTGAAATTAATGCAATAATAATGCATAATTTTAACGATATTTTTTGCATTTTCAACAAATAATTCATATTTTTACATTTCAAGTTAATCAAATGAGCTAAAATAATCAATCCACACTATTTTAGTGAGTTTTTATTGATTATATTGCATTATAAAAGCATAATATGAAGATAAGCTTAAAAATTATAATTGTTTTATTACTGGTTTCGTTCCGTACCGGCTTCGCGCAGTTTGAGCTGCTTGAAGTAGGCGCAAAGCCAATAGCATTGGGCGGCGCATTCACATCGCTGGCAAACAATTCCAATGCTGTCTATTACAATCCTGCAGGACTTTCGCAAATGCAGTTCAGGGAAGTATCGATATTTTACTCACCCGCGCCGTACGGATTAAAGGAGCTTGCAAACGGCTCGGTAAATTTCGTGGAGCCGACAAAATTCGGCGCGTTCGGGCTTTCAGCTAAAACCTACGGGTTTGAGCTCTACAAAGAAATTACGGTTACGGCATCATATTCCAATAATTACAAGAAAAAAATATACTACGGCGCGAATGTAAACTTTTACAATCTGAAAATACAGAATTACGGTTCAGCATCAACTTTCGGTATTGATATCGGAGGACTTGCGTATTTGACAGATTTTTTGCGGTGGGGATTCACTGCATTCAATTTGAACCGCCCCAAAATCGGTTCGCAGGATGATAAGCTTCCGCAGGTTTACCGTACGGGACTTTCTGTGCAGCCCAGAGAAGATATAAACTTCATGCTTGATATTGAAAAAGATACAAGGTACACTGCATCAGTGAAGGCAGGCATTGAGTATTCACTTTATGATATGATAGATCTGAGAGCGGGAATTGGAACTGAGCCTACAAGATTTTCGGGAGGTATAGGTATATATTATTCTATGTTTGGAATTGACTACGGTTTTTACAATCACCAGGATCTCGGGTTGACTCACCAGGGTACAATAACAATTAATTTTGGTGGTGATAAATCACGCAAGCTGATGAAAAGCGCTCTCAAGGATGCATTTAAGAGGAAGTGATTATTTCTAATCAGGTTATAGCATTTTAATCCTTTCTTTAACTATCAGTTTAACCAGAGCCAACGGAAGCGGCTTTCCAATTTCATACTGCAGTGTTGAACCCTTTACAATGAACTTATCCAGTTTTTTGCCAAGTGTATCAGATATAGCTTTTGTCATGGGATAGAGGCTGCAGTGATTTTTGAATCCCGCAATATACACAACGGCTTTGCCGTTTAGTTTATAACCTGGAATATTATAGCTGATAACTTCTTCCAATCCTTTTGCAGAGGATAATACTGCATTCCTGACAGCCTGAAGTGTTTTTCGCACTTCAGGCTCCAGTGATTTCATGTAATCATTGACTGTAATGAATTTTTGCCGCATAAAAAGGTATTTTATGCTTCTGAAATTTCCTTGAGTTTATTCAGCGCCTTAGGCCACATATCATTGAACATACCTGCATGGTCTTTATCTATATCCATATCAACCAGCACTTCGGTTCCGCCATCTGAATCGCGGAAGGTATAGTTTTCCATACAGCCTGCCCAGCCTTTAACCGCATCGCTTGTGGTATCTTCAACGCCATTATTGACTACACCAAGGTGCTCAATTGATACATATTCATTGGGAATGTTTTCCGCGATACGGCTTACCATACCGCCAACATTACCGTCTTTATCGGGTCCGAGAAATAGCGCTTTGCTTCCTTTCTTCCAGTCAGTTTCCGCGTAAGAACCGGGGCAAAATGGTTCAGTCCATTTACGGTATGATTCATCTTCAAGCATCATTTTGTAAACTTTTTCACGCGGAGCGTTTATTTTGATTGAAAAATTCAGTTTTTCCATGTTTAAACCCTTTCTGTTATAGTTTATTTAATTTTATTTATTTACATGCCAGGATATTTCATCGCAGGATACCCGAGAAGTCTTCTCCACAAGCCTATTTGCCCAATCAGATAAGATTCTCTGTGTATAGAATATCCTATCATATCAAAGAACGGCATATCCATTTCAGGCATTTCAGGCATTTCAGGCATTCCAGGTACTTTATAGATACTATCGAGTTTTTCGTCAGTAATTTCCGCAAGAAGTTTTCTTGCTTCACCGGAAACCATCTGCCAATCTTTGTTATAAATTTCAAGCTCAGGATAAGTTACATCATCTTTAATCCCCTGGAAATTGCTGAAGAGGTCTTTTGCCTGCTGCTCTGCCTTACCGCCCAGGTCATTTATAATATCAACCCGCTGCTGCACCAGTGTTCCAGCAATCCATGCTACATGATTTGCTTTGGAATCCAGCCTTTTATGTGCATCCTCATGCGTTATACCCGTTATAACATTTGGAAATAACTGAGTATGCAGATCATACAGAAACAATAACGGTTCAATTCTGCTGCTCTTTGCTTTGGTATCCATATTAAAATTGTTTAAGAATTTATAAATTACTTTTGATAGTGCAGCACTGTAATACCGCAATTATATTTTTTTGATTCTACCAGTTTCAGATCTACCTTTTTTGGGGTTTCACTGAATATTCGTAGCCCTTTACCGACCAATACAGGATTAATGAAAAGATAATAATCATCAATCAGCTGCGCATCGATTAGTGAAGATACAAAAGAAGCTCCTCCGTAAACCATAATGTAATTGCCTTCAATGGCTTTCAGTTTATTCACTTCTTCGGTTAGATCACCGGAGGCAAGGGTGGTGTTCTTCCAGGTTGATTCCTTTAGTGTGTTAGAAAATACTACCTTTGGAACTTCAGTAAATTTAACACCGGCGGAATAGTTTGGGTCATCCGGTGATTTAGAAACATTTTCCCAGTGTTTAATGAATCCATCTGACATATTTTTGCCCAGGATAACAGTATCGATCGGGTCGGTGAGTTCAGTAACAAAGTTCTTAAGTTCATCATCCCAGTTCCATGTCATCCAGTCAAGCTCGCCATTGGGTCCGCCGACAAATCCATCAATAGACATCTGTACCTGCAGTTTCAGTTTTCTCATTTTTTATCTTTCTATTTAACTTTTTACATACCTTTTGGCTGCAGAATACCGATGCGATTACCTTCGGTGTCGGAAAAAGCTATATACAGTCCAACTCCCGGGATATCATCAGGCTCCCCTGCTTTATGTCCGCCGCCGATAACTTTTCCGCCCGCGCTTTCGATCTCTTTCATTGACGCATAAATATCTTCAACGGCGATTACCACGGTGGGATACTGTGCATCTTTCATTCTCGGGAAGAGCCCGCCATTGATTATTCCTTTTTGCAGAGGGTAACCCTTTTCGTCGGTTTCAGCCGTCTTTACAATTGTATAATTGCCCATTTCGGGTCCAAGTTTCTGCGCTTCCCATCCGAAGGCTTTGGAATAAAATTCCGACATTCTATCCCTGTCATCACAGGGCAATTCAAAGTGTACTACAGGATTCATTTTTTTCATTTTGAAATTAATATTTGGTTAATGGATGATTGTTTGGTTTTTAATTTGAGAAATATTCGCTTAACTGTTCATTGCATTTTCGAGTTCAGCTATATCAAGTTTTACCATTTTCATCATAGCCGCCATCATCTTATCTTTTTTCTGCTTATCGGGCGATTTAAGTAATTCAATAAATCTTTTCGGCACAATCTGCCAGCTAAGGCCGAACCTATCTTTAAGCCAGCCGCATTGGCTTTCCATTCCGCCATCGGTGAGCATTTCCCAATATCTGTCAACTTCCTTCTGGTCTTCGCAGAAGACCATTATAGAAACTGCTTCGTTGAATTGGAAATGGGGTCCGCCGTTCAGGGCCATAAATTCCTGGTCTTCTACCCTGAAATCCGCGGTAAGTGTAGCGCCTTCGGGTCCCCCTTGATTGGGGCCGTATTTTACAACATTTGTCACTTCAAAATTTTTGAATACCTTTGCGTAATATTCCAATGCTTCATCAGCGTTGTAATTGAACCAAAGGCAGGGTTTTACTTTTTTCATAGCTGCTCCTTATAATATTTATTGATCATTTAGTTTTCAGGAAATTGGCTTTCATCACCGTACATAATTTCCCATTGGTGTTTATCCAGGTCTTCAAATGCGCGGTAGAACATCCACCCGTGATCCTGGGGTTCACAATACTCAAAGCCACCGGCGGCAACGGCAGTATCAACCATTTTATTCACTTCATCCCTGCTGTTCACGCTTAAGCAGGTAATAACCTCGGTGGATTTCGAAGCATCTGAAATTGGTTTTTTGGTAAACTTGCTGAATAATTTCTCAGTTATGAGCATTGAATAGATATTCCCGCCAATAATCATGCATGTCGCATGTTCATCTGTGAACTTTGGATTGAATGAGAATCCAAGTTTAGTGAAAAATTCAATTGACCTGTTGAGATCCTTCACCGGTAAATTAACGAATATTTCTTTAGCCATTTTTAAGTTTGTAATTTATAATTGATAGTTATTACTTGGTTTTTGTTATTTGTTATTTGTACTTGCTGCTCCGAAATATGAAGTTGTGAGCGCATCAACCAGAGTACTTTTGCGTACTTTTTTCAGATCGATATGAGTCCATCCATGCTTTCCCCATTTGTTTGGTACGGGGTAGATAATACCGGGATTGACTGAAGAGAATACATTCTGATCAACGGCGCTTAGTTTTATTGTGGCAATACACTGCGGAGCATTGAGCGTAGCGAATATTTTTTTATTGACCCTGAATGAAGCCTTATCGAAGTGAGGAAGTTCGACGGCATTTGGCAATGAAAGCGCGATCTCGCGGAATGTTTCTGTTTTCATCATGGTATATTAAACTAACGATTTATTGCTTAAGTTTTACAAGACATTCCATATCACTCTCGCCATGATATATTTCAAGGCAATAGCCTTCCGGATCAAGATCCGGATGCTTAAGCAATTCCTGAAATGTAATACCTACAAGATCCGGTGTTTTACACCAGTCTTTGAGCATTATCCCGCAATAATCCCCTTTTTTAATTGTAAAGGTCTCGCAGCCGAATTTTTTCGCTTCATCAGATGCAAGTTCATCAGCCGCTGCATAATATACAATTTCATTATTTTTATTCATCCAAGAAATACCAAAAAATCTCCTTTTTTCTTCAAGCGGAAGCGCGTGCATAGCGTTATGCGCAGCCTCAACGCCTTCGGGAAAAGATATTGCTTTTATGCAAAGCGTTCTGATATCGTCATTGATCTTTTTATTTTGCATAGAATGATTTCTTGATTGGTGTCGTAAAATTACCTACAAACATACGGTCATTTTGCGACATAGCCAATATGTAAATCCGACAATCTAACGGGTTGATTGCGACAATTTATGTTATTAATTTTGTATCATGAAAAATATCACAATATTAGTTCCCGAAGGGGCGGTGCTGGCAAGCATAGCGGACCCACGGTATATGTTCACCGCCGCAAATGAAATGCTGAGAAAATCCGGCAAGAAGGAAATTTTCAGCGTAACCCTTGCATCGTTAAACAAAGATATTCTGCTAAGTGATGGCACAGCGACTATTCATGCCGATAAAAATATACATGATATAAATAAAACTGACCTTGTGATAATTCCCGCCTTAGGCAGAGATGTTGTAAAGGCTATTGAAATGAACAGGGAGCTAATTCCCTGGATAATTGAGCAGTATAAGAACGGCGCGGAGATAGCGAGTCTTTGTATAGGCGCGTTTCTTTTCGCGAGTACGGGATTGCTTAAAGGCAAACAATGCTCCACACACTGGCTTTATGCAGCGCAGTTCAGGCAGATGTTCCCGGACGTTAAACTTGCCGATGATAAAATAGTAACCGATCAGAACGGTCTATATTCCAGCGGCGGAGCGACATCTTACTGGAATCTTTTGCTATACCTGGTAGAAAAATATACTGACAGAGAAACGGCGATATTAATTTCAAAATTTTTCCTGCTTGATATTGGCAAACAGAATCAATCGTCTTTTATAATCTTCACGGGTCAAAAAGATCACGGCGATGAAGCCGTTCAGAATGCGCAGGAGTATATTGAGCTTAATTTTAAAGATAAAATTACAGTTGATGAATTATGCGATCTGTTTGGTGTAGGCAGGCGAACATTTGAGCGCAGATTCAAAAAAGCGACGAGCAATACTATTGTAGAATATATTCAGAGGGTAAAAATAGAGGCTGCAAAAAAAGAACTTGAACAGGGCAGAAAAACCGTGAACGAAGTGATGTATGAAGTTGGCTATACTGATACGAAGGCATTCCGTGACGTGTTTAAAAAGATCGCGGGGCTTTCACCGGTTGATTACAGGAATAAGTATAATAAGGAAGTTTAAGATATTCATAAAAAAAGCTCCCTTCCTTTTATTACAATTCTTGCATTGAACTGCTTAAGCATTGACACAGTCAATGCACTCCAGGAAAAAAAGAATCTAAATAACTAACCAATAATTTCAACAGCATCGCCTTCAAAATCGGTAATTATTTTGCGGAGCTCATCGGGGAGGCGTTCGGGGCGGTTTGTTTCAGCGTTCAGGTTCACCTGCACTGATTTCTGTGTGACAAGCAGTCCGCCTGTATCATGGTGAAAGATCAAGTGCTCAAAACAGAAGCTTGAATTCTTTATGTAGGATATACGGGTATAAATATCAAGCTGGTCATCAACCATTGCGGGTGATTCGTAATTTATCTCATTGCGTTTAACGTTGATCTTCACGCCATCGTCAAATATTCCGGTTGGCAATAGCTGAATGCCGAGATCGCGGACATACTCAACCCTGCCAATTTCGCAATACTCAAGGTAAATGGCATTGTGCACAATGCCCTGAGAATCAACCTGGAAATTGCGGACTCTTAATGTGAATTTATGTTTGTATTTTGATCTGTCGAGTTCCATTGTTACTATCTCATGAGTTTTGTTAAGTCTCGTTTTGAAATCAACCTAGGAGTAAAAATATTTAAGGAATAAACAAGTGTCCATTTTAAGCAATCGATGATTCAAATTTTTAAGATTCCTGCCTTCGCAGGAATGACAAATGTTTTTTTGAGGAGAATTTGGAATATCAGGAACCATAACAACGAACCTGATTCTAATAAATAAATGGCACAGTTACTTACAGTTAAGCCTTTAATGTTTTAAATATTTCTATTGCCTGGTCTGTTTGTTCGGCTGATACATCCATGTGAAACACAACACGCATTTTATCTTTACCGTCATTTGTAACCACCACACCTTTACCTTCAAGTACTTCCCTTATCCTGTTGGCATCTTTGGTAGTGTTAAAAATTACAATATTAGTCTGCACAGATTCCATATCGATAACAACGTAGGGCAGTTTTGATATTTCTTCTGCGAAATGTTTTGCGTTTTTGTGGTCTTCCATAAGGCGGGTAACATTATTTTCAACGGCATATAATGCACCGGCGGCGATAATTCCCGCCTGGCGCATGCCGCCACCCAGAATTTTGCGGTATTTATGGGCGCGCGTGATAAATTCTTCATCGCCGCATAAAATTGAGCCTATGGGCGCGCCGAGCCCTTTGGAAAAGCAAAAAGTAATGGAATCCACCTGCGAGGCGTATTCCTTAACACTCACACCTGATTCCACCGAAGCGTTAAATATTCTCGCGCCATCTAAATGAAGCTTTAGGTTATTGTTCCTGCAAACTTTGCTTACACTTTTAATTTCATTCAGCGGATAAACTGTGCCGCCGGCACGGTTGTGAGTATTTTCGATGCACACAAGCGATGTTTTGGGGTAGTGATACCAGTCCGGTCTGATGTGCGCCTCAATCTCACCCGCATCCATAACGCCATGCGTGCCTTTCAGGGGCATCACCTGCACACCGGAAATAAATGACGGTCCGGCTATTTCATATTTTACTATGTGAGAATCCCACTCCGCAATAACTTCTTCTGCGGGATTTGTGTGGCTTTTGATGGCAAGCTGATTACCCATACACCCTGAGGTAACAAAGAGTGCCGCAGGTTTGCCGGTCAGCTCTTTGCATTTATCCTGCAGCAGGTTTACTGTAGGGTCATCTCCCCACACATCATCGCCCACTTCAGCATTAGCCATCGCTTCGCGCATTTCGGGTGAGGGTTTGGTAACTGTATCGCTTCTTAAATCAATCATGATCTATTATAGACTCTAATTTACAACTATCACCTAGAAAAAACATTTTAACAGGTCTATGATAATTAATATTCTATATAATTTTTAAGGTCAACTTAATAGAGATTCCCGCCTTCGCGGGAATGACAAAGAAAAAACTACTCAACTTCAGCATCATCACCAACAACGCTGGCTACAGCTGAAATAGTATCGTTATCGTGAAGCTTAATTAGTCTGACGCCCTGTGTATTTCTGCCCATTACTCTTATCTCGCCCACATTCTGTCTGATCATGATGCCTTTGGTTGTAATTATCATCAGGTCGTCGTTATCAACAACTTCTCTTATTGATATCAGCGATCCGTTCTTTTCACTGGATTTCATTGTGATAACTCCCTTACCGCCGCGACGCGTCATGCGGTAATCCTGCAGGTCACTGCGCTTGCCATAACCTTTATCGGTTACAACCAGTATAGATGTACCGGCGCGTTTTACGGCAACAAGTCCGACAACATAATCCTTCTTATCAAGCTTTATGGCTCTAACGCCGGCAGCTGTTCTGCCCATTGAACGGATATCGCTTTCATTGAACCTTATAGCCATTCCGCCATGCGTACCGATCAGTATCTCCTGTTTGCCGTTAGTAAGCTGAACATCGATGAGTTTATCATCTTTGCCAAGACTGATAGCAATAATTCCGCCTTTGCGTGTGTTTTCAAAGTTATTCAGGTCGGTTTTTTTCATCACACCCTGTTTAGTAACCATAGTAATGTAATGCTCTTCACCGAAATCCTTAACATTGAGAATTGCGGTAATTTCCTCTTCTTTGCTTTTGCCTAAATAATTAGCAACCGAGTAACCCTTGGCTGTTCTGGAAGCTTCCTGAATTTCGTGGACTTTCAGCATATAGCATTTACCCAGATCGGTAAAGAACATTAAGTGGTTATGGGTAGATGCAACGAACATATGCTCAATGAAATCATCCTCGCGTGTTGTTGCGCCTATTATTCCTTTTCCGCCTCTTGACTGTCTGCGGTAACCGCTTACGGGAGTACGTTTAATGTACCCGCTGTGGCTGATAGTTATAACAACGTCTTCTTCTTTAATAAATTCTTTAATGAACTCCTCGTCGCTTATCTTGACTGCGTTCATTACAATTTCAGTGCGTCTTTCATCACCGTAGGTTTCTTTTAGCTGTTTAAGCTCATCGGTTAAGATCTCTCTCCTCAAAGCGTCGCTTGCGAGAATTCTTTTCAGCTTTTCGATAAGTTTAATAAGCTCACGGTATTCTTCTTCGATCTTTTTGCGCTCAAGACCTGTTAAGCGCTGCAATCTCATTTCGAGGATAGCCTTGGATTGAATTTCGGAAAGCTTGAAGCGTTTCATCAATCTTTCCTGGGCTGTAGGCACATCCTTTGATTTTTTGATAACTTCGATGACCTCATCGATGTTATCTAAGGCAATCATGTAGCCTTCTAAAATATGCGCGCGTTTTTCAGCGGCATCAAGATCGAACTTTGTTCTGCGGATGATGACATTAAGCCTGTGTTTAACAAAGCTCTCCATCATATCCTTCAGGTTGAGTACTCTAGGGATACCATCAACAAGGGCAAGGAGAATAACACCGAAAGTAACCTGCATCTGGGTATGTTTAAACAGGTTATTCAGTATCACATTAGCGGCTCCGCCGCGTTTAACTTCAATTACTACTCTTAAGCCGTCTTTATCTGATTCATCGCGAACATCGGAAATATCTTCAATCTTTTTATCACGAACAAGGTATGCGATGTTTTCAATTAAATTGGCTTTATTCACCTGGTAAGGTAATTCAGAAATGATAATTGTTTCCCTGTCATTCTTAGCGACTTCAATTCTTGCTTTGGCGCGGATAATGATTTTTCCTCTGCCTGTATGGTAAGCCGATTTAACACCATCGAATCCCCAAATAATACCGCCTGTCGGAAAATCAGGGGCTTTAACATGCTTCATTATCTTATCGATGGTTATAGCGGGTTCTTTAATAAGCGCAATCAGACCGTCCACGACTTCCGTTAAATTATGCGGGGGAATATTTGTAGCCATACCAACAGCAATACCGCTAGAACCGTTAACTAGCAGACCGGGAAGAATAGTCGGCAGAACCGAAGGTTCTTTTGCCGTATCATCATAGTTAGCCACAAAATCAACTGTATTCTTTTCAAGATCTGCGAGCATACTATTTGATATCTGCGCAAGTCTTACTTCTGTGTAACGCATAGCCGCGGGAGAGTCGCCATCTACAGATCCAAAGTTACCCTGGCCATCAACCAGCGGATAGCGCAGAGAAAAATCCTGCACCATACGAACAATAGTATCGTAAACAGCTTTATCGCCGTGGGGGTGGTATTTACCAAGTACATCACCCACTACCCTTGCGGATTTTTTATAGGGTCTGTTGGGCTGAAGCCCGAGTTCATTCATACCATAAAGCACTCTGCGGTGAACGGGTTTAAGGCCGTCTCTTACATCGGGTAAAGCGCGCGCAACAATTACACTCATAGAGTAATCGAGGTAAGAGTTCTGCATTTCCTGCTCAATATTTACAGGAATAATTTTTTCGTTAGCCATCTATATGTTTATATGTGTAAAATTACAATTTTTATATCTTGCTTCTTACTCATCCGATGACCTTAAGTCATCGGATGAGTTCAACGTAAATCTATTCTACAGGTTTTAGCCCCTGCATTGCTCTTAAAAATCCAATTTGCCCGGTGTGATAGGAATCATGGTACGATAGCTGCCTGAAGAACACTATTCTTTCATCAGAAGAGTTAAATATCTCATCGCCAAGTTTCGCGGCAGAAGAAATACAATCTTCATTTAATTTCCTAAGGTTTTCAATTTCTTCCTGCCATGTTTCTTCTGTCTGCACTTCGGGCATTGGCGCCCAGTTATCTTCTTTGGCGTTGAGTTTTTTATTTTCATTCAGGTAAGTGAGCGCCCAGTATTTCCAGTATGCGATATGCCTCACTATCTGCCAAATTCCGTGTCTATCGGGAGAAGGTTTATACAATGCCTGCTGCATTGTAAGTCCTTCGATCTGTTTGAGCAGGCTTGCCTGCCAGAAGTTCTTTCCTGTGGTGAACTGCTCTAAATCGTTTAAATAAGCTGCTCCGGGATTCATAAATAATACTCCCTTTAATGGATGATCTTCCAAATAAAATTTTTAAAATACAGCCCGGAATATTCTATAATATTCTTAAAAATAAGCAGAAATTAGCATTAATTCAATTGATTTATAAATGCGGGAAGCACTTTATTAAGATCTTTGGAGGCAGAAGCAGCCATAGAAAGGACTTCGTCATGCGAAGCGGTTAAGACAGCGTTTTCTTTCAGCAGATTTGTGATAACAGAGACCGCAACGACATTGATATTTTTGCCGGCAGCAAATATTACTTCCGGGACAGTTGACATACCAGCGGCATCGAGTTTAATTTTTTTCTGCACTCTTATTTCGGCTTTGGTTTCATAAGTTGGCCCGGTGTAACAGCCATATGTGCCTTCGTGAATCTTTACATTTACCATTTTGCAGGCCTCAAGAAACTTTTTCTGCAGATCTTTGCTGTAAAAATTCCTGTTCAAATTTGAAGAATCAAATTTCAGTTTATCTATAAAATTTATATGAGAGGTAATAAGCATAAGTTCGCCATCTTTGAAATTCTCATTCAATCCGCCGGCAGCGTTGGTTACAAGTATATTTTCAACGCCGCAGCCTGAGGCGGTTTTTATGTTAGCGGTAATTTCATCAAGGCTCCAGCCTTCATAAAAATGTTTCCTTCCTTTAAATACAAGGATAGCTTTCCCCTGCATAGTGCAGCTATATATCAGCTTGTGGTGAACCCCGGTATTATCTTCAAAGAGAATGTTTTTGCTTTCCACAAGTCTATTTTCAAGCTCAACGCCCGATCCAAGAATTAAAGCCAGCGATATATTATTATTATTTATCAATTTAAATGAATAATCCTTTTTATGTTTCAAAATAATTTTATTTTTTGCAAATTTACACGTGAAAATACGGTATATTGCACTTAAAATACCGCGAGTTTTTTACAAATTGTAACAAATGCTTAAAATTGAAACAATAAGTTATAATTAGCTGTTAAAATTATTAAGCATTATATTATAAATCAGATCTAATAATTAGTGACCGAATCCAGTATCTCAAAAGCCCAGGAATACCTGGAAAAAGCTTATAAACTGCAGATGGATGGCAACTATGAAGAGGCAATAAGGAACTACAAGCTTTCAATTGAGTTCTTTCCCACGGCCGAAGCGCACACTTTCTTAGGGTGGGCTTACAGTTTTCTGGGTGATCTTGACCGTGCCATTGAGGAATGCAAAGTTGCAATAGAAATTGACCCTGACTATGGAAATCCTTATAACGATATAGGTTCATACCTGATACAACAGGCGGCATACGATGAAGCCATTACCTGGCTTGAAATGGCGCTGAAGGCCAAAAGGTATGATTCATACCATTACGCCCATTTGAACCTGGGCAGAGCCTATGAATTGAAAGGCTTATGGTTTGAAGCATTGGAAGAATATAAGACAGCGATGGGGCTCTCACCAAAATATGAGCTTGCCAAAAAATTGTATTATACGTTACAGGGTAAATTAAATTAATTCTACTATGAACTTTCTGAAAAATGAACTGAAACATAAAGGTTTCTATCCGTTCGTATTCCTTTTTTCGCTGCTTATTGCTTCGGCAATATTCCAGAGCTGCGAGCAGTCAAACATTTTTTCAGATAAGGACGATGTTGAGCTTGGCGAGCAATTTGATAAGGAGATAAAAGCCAACCCTAAGGAATTCCCGATGCTGCAGGGTCACCAGGATATCAAAGATTACGTTACATCAATGGGTAAGGAGATCCTGAATTCACCCAAGATCAAAAAAAGGAGCATTTATCCCTATCAGTTTCAGGTAATAGATGATACTATCATAAACGCATTTTGCACTCCCGGCGGGTATGTTTACATTTATACGGGCCTGATGAAATTTCTTGATAACGAATCAGGTTTAGCGGGTGTAGTTGGGCACGAAATAGCGCATGCGGAGCGCAGGCATGTAACACAAAGGCTTACGGCGTATTATGGAGTGAGCATGCTGCTGGGCTTTATACTTGGCGGCAATCCGAGTATGCTTGCTGAAATCGCGGCGAATTTGTTTGTGGGTCTAGCGTTCTTAAAGAACTCACGTGATGATGAAACGGAAGCGGATTATTATTCGATACAATATTTAACATCAACCAAATGGTACCCCGGCGGAATTACGTTCTTCTTTGATAAAATAAAAGAAGAGCAGCGCAAAAAAGGAACTACCCCGGGAGATCTCGACAGGCTTCTTTCTACTCATCCCCTGCCAAACGACAGGATAAGTTTTGTCAACAAGGAATTGGGCAAGATGAATCCGAAGCCTGACCCGACCAAGGGACTTTATACCGATGAATACCAGGCTATGAAACAGAAGCTGCCCTCACGTTAATTGTATTTTCTTAAACTAACTTTTTGAATAAAAATGTTTAACAGATCACTACTGCTTTTATTAATATTTTTTGTTTTTGCGGGGGCGTCATTTTCACAGGGCGCCGATAAGGTTGTGAATGATTTCACTTACAAGTTCACTTTTAAAATGCCCGGCGGATGGGAAATGAAAGATATGAAAGAGACAACGGATAAGGATGCAATTTCATATTCGTTTGAGAGTCCCGATAAAAAAATGACTATAATGGTTCTTGCGTTCAAGCTGAACAGCATTAAGAATATTGATGATTTTATTTACAATCTTGAAAAAGATATTTCGCTTAACATTCCCCCAAAAAGCGGTGACTACAGTGAGCAGGATTTTGAGAAGTACGATATGAAAAACGCTTTATATAAAGATAACAAGTTTGACGAAGCTATTTATTATTACAGGACAAAACTACCCGATGCCCCGTATAATTATGTTTATATGCTGAGATTCATAACCGAAGTTAAGGATTATAATTCTGACCGCGAAGCGGAAATTAAAAAAATAGCAGGTACATTTACACCAACTGCTGAATAAATATAATTTATATGAGCGTAAAACCAATACCCGAAGGATTTAACAATGTTATCCCGTTCCTTGTTTGCAAGGATACGGACAAAGTAATTGATTTCTGTAAAAAGGTATTTGACGCAAAGGAATCACATATATCCCGGGATGATAAAGGGGTGATAATGCATGCGACTATCCATATCCGTGATTCCGCGATAATGATGAGCGAAGGAAGCGAGAGATACCCGGCAACGCCTTCTATGATGTACATATACGTGGATAATTGCGATGAGATATATAAACGCGGCATTGATGCCGGCGGCGTTTCGCTGCGTGAGCCGACCGATGAGTTCTATGGCGACAGGTCATGCGGACTTGCTGACTCTTCAGGCAACCAGTGGTGGATAGCTACTCATGTTGAAGATGTTTCTGACGAAGAGATCGCAAAGCGTCAAAAGGAAATGCACAAGCATTAGAAAAAATTATGCAGTATAACGTAAACCCGTCAGAGCGATCCGGCGGGTTTTTTTTATTCGCTGCAGAGTTATTTATTTTCGTGTAAGCGTATTCACTTTTATTATATATCATTAAATATTAATTTTGCTGTATGCAAAATATCACCAGGGAGTTTATCGAAAGCTCTGCAGGTTACATAAAGCAGAATTTCCCAAGAATTGAAAAATGTTTTTCGGAACTGAACGAAGATGATATATGGTATAAACCAAATCTTTCTTCCAACAGCATTGGCAACCTGGTTCTTCACCTTTGCGGCAATATCACACAATATATTATTTCGGCACTGGGCGGCAAAGCGGATAGCAGAGACCGCGATTTGGAATTTTCCGCGGCCGGCGGTTATAAAAAAGCTGAGCTTCTTGCGAAGATCAAAGAAGTATCCGATTCAGCAGCGGGGATAATCAGTTCTTTGGATGAAGAACAATTACTCAGAACGTACAGCGTGCAGGGATACGAAAAAAGCGGAATTGCCATTGTAGTACATGTAACTGAACATTTTTCATACCATACGGGACAAATAGTTTTCCAGACAAAAATGATGAAAGATATTGATACCGGATTTTACAGGGGAAAGGACCTGAATACAAAAAACAAATAAGAATAAAAAGTAATGAATTTAATTTACAGGAACTGGGCTAAGGCGGGTCTCTTATTTGCGATAGTTATAATAGCTTACATATATTTTTACCGGAAACAGAACATAGCGCTGCTTGATAAATACATACTTCTGAACCTGGCGTTTTTAATGATCCACCAGTTTGAAGAATACGTGTACCCGGGAACATTTAAAGATTACTTCAACAACAACCTGTACAATCCATTTGGTTTTTTCAGAAATAAACTTACCGATAAAGGCATATTATGGGTTAATGTTGTGCTCGGCTGGGGTATTAATATATTGGTTCTTGTTTTTTTCAGTGAAAACACCGTACTGGTTACGGCCGCGATCGCGGTAATATTCATAAACGGTGTAATGCATTTCGCGCCTGCATATAAAACGCGTTATTACAATCCCGGTTTAGTTACGGGCGCTGTACTGTTTGTTTCATTCGGGCTCTATTCCTTCAACAAGTTTTATACTCTTGGCCTGATAAATCTGTACACTTCCATTTTGGCTGGAGTAATAGCCATATTATGCAGTCTGTTAATACCTCTAACAATCTACCTGTGCAGGGCTAAAAGGTAATTTGAGGCGGCTTTACTTATTTGTAACATTTTGTAAATTATGAAACATACATTATACCTCATAAGTTGAATACTTAATTTTACAAATGAATGTAGAATTGAAAGGAACATAAAAATGAAACAAATAAAAATATTTACCGCTTTATTGACACTCTTTTTTACGGTGAATATTACTTCACAGGTAACAGGAGATGAATTGACCAAAATTACGGGCACATGGCAGGCTAAACTGCCCTGCGCTGACTGCGAATATATTGATTACAGGCTGGTGCTGAACGCTGATAATACTTACAATGACCAGATGGTTTATCACGATAAAGATGTTATGCCCTTTATGACCGAAGGGAAATGGACATACAGCGATGATATTGTAACGCTGAATGAAAGCTCCGGGAAGACTCAAAGGTTACGCTACAGCAACGGGAGCCTTACTCTGCTTGACGCTTCGGGGAACAATGTTACAAACGGGACACTTACAAAGCTTACACGGGAAGTAACAGAAATACCAGTTAATGACCGCTGGGCTGCAAAAAGAGATAAAGGGATTGATTTCATTGGTATGGGGAACGAACCATTCTGGAACATTGATCTGGATATTGAGGAAAAAACCATTACTTACAGCAGACTGGGTGAAGAGGGTTCAGTAATATTTACCGATATCACAGAAGCTATAGTTATGGATGCGCCGATTGTAACATATCACGGTAAAACCGCTAAGCATGAGATGACAATTGATATAGTAAAGGAAGAATGCACAGACAATATGTCAGGTGAAGTTTTCCCTTACAAGGTGACAGTTAAAATACGCGCGGGTAAAAGCAATAAGGTTGATACACTCAAAGGCTGCGGTAAATATCTCGCAGATATAAAGCTTAACGGCAAGTGGCTTATAAACAAAGTTCACGGGAAGGATATAAGTGAGTATAAGATCATGAAAGATAAAGCTCCCCAAATCAGTTTTTCCGTATCCGATGAACGTTTTGGCGGAATTGCCGGCTGCAATAATTTCTTTGGCAGCTTTGAAGCCAAAGGAAATAAAATAAGGTTCGGCAAAACGGGCGCAACAATGATGATGTGCGCCGATATGACGCTTGAAAAGGATATGTTCGCTATACTGAATGAAGGTTATTACAGTTTTTTGATCGAAGGGAATGTTCTGACACTCATTGATATGCAGGGTAATGCAGTTGTGGACTTTCTGAAGGCGAATTAATTGGTTTTTCGGAGTAAAATTTTTTAAGCCGGCTAAATCACTTTGTCTCAAAAGATCAATTTATCAAAGTTGAGTCAGGGCTAAAGTCCTATTAGAGTTTGGAATCGCAATAACCCCGGCTTAAAAAGCCGGGGTTAACAGAATTTTACAGACAAACTCTGAATGCCGGCTTTGCTTATAAATAATTTATCGTTATTATACACTTATGAAAAGAGCAAAGCGTATATCTTTAATAGTGATGATAGCATTCTATGTATTTGCGGGTTTGGCACATTTTATTTACCCGGAATTCTACCTTCCAATTATGCCGCCTTATTTACCCTATCATTTGGAGCTGCTGAACATAAGCGGAGCTTTTGAAATTTTATTTGCGATGCTTTTAATTTCAATTAAGACCCGAAAAGCGGGAGCCTGGCTAATAATTGCTTTGCTGGTCGCTGTCTTCCCTGCCAATATTCAGATGTTCATTAATTACTTAAACGCAAATGATCCGGATCTGTGGATATTGATAGTGCGCCTGCCTATTCAGTTATTGTTTATTTGGTGGGCATTTGGATTTACGAAAACGACTCTGCAAAAAAACATCACTGAAAGTAATTATAATAAAGCGTAAATTATACTTGCTGTTTAATCCGCACAGAAAAAATTGGAATACTTAAACAAAGGAAAATACTACGGAATACCCAATAAAATCATTAAATACGGTGATATCTTAATTACCGATAACGAGTATGTTCACAGCAGGGTTGACTGGCATTACCATGAAAACGCTTACTTCACTTACCTGCTCAGCGGCTCATTGGTTGAAATTAACAGGAAAGAAACATTAAACTGCATACCTGGTACATTGTTGTTTCATAACTGCCAGGAAGCGCATTATAACATCAAGCCCGAAGGCTATACACGCGGCTTCCAGGTTGAATTCAGCAGCCGCTGGCTGCGGGAGCATGGGTTAAACAGTGAGAGTATAGAAGGTACAGGTTCAATAGCCAGCGCTCAATTAAAAAATATATTTAACAGCATCTATATTGAATCCGTTTTCGAAGATGAACACTCACAGCTTTCAATTGAATCCTTGCTGCTGCAGTTCTTCGCGGAAATGATGCGGATCAAAGATGTTTCAGTTACCGGTAAACCATTGTGGCTGAAAAGGGTTGAGAGTATTCTGAATGATCATACGGGCTCCGAAATTACACTGCAATACCTGGCAAATGAAACAGGGGTTCACCCTGTACATATTTCCAGAATGTTTCCCAGATACTTCGGCGCTAATTTGGGTATGTATATCAGAAAGCTCAGGGTAAACAAGGCAGTTGAATTAATTTTAAACACAGATCTTTCGCTCACTCAAGTGAGCGCAGCATGCGGATTTTCTGATCAAAGCCACTTTATAAGGAACTTCAGATCAATTTACAGGATATCACCCCTGCAATTCAAAAAAACCATCCATCCGTAAACTACATTACCAGCAATGTTAATTTCATTCTATTTTTAAGAAGCAGAGATTGTTATCTTTGCCGGTAATAAATATTAACAATACGAATGAGATCCATCATTATAATACTGCTGCTTCTTGTATGTTTTCAATCGTTTTCAGGTATTCACCAAAAAGGTGACAGCCTGTTTATAGAAGATTACGGAATAACTTCAGAGCTTCACCGAAATAATACGGGCAAAATCACTTTTATGGAAAATCCCATACCCATTGAAGACTTCACAGAGAATGATCTTATCAGTGAAATTGATCTGCTGAATGCTGCGGATCTCAATATCCGCGTATTTATGGGAAGTTCGCTAACTAACGAACTCCATAAATTGGCTCCACAGCTTTCAGCAGATGAGCTTAATGCCGCAGGCAATTACAGCTTTAAATTTTATGTGGATGGTAAATTGATCTATTCGGAGGATCTCAATCCGGGAGCAGGATCAGCTGATAGCAAAAGGACCAACACAGTCTTCCGGGTTCCTTTTATCAGTTCAACCGGAGAAGACTCATGGGGCAGGTATCTGTGGCAAAGATTTATGTTCAGAGGCGGCGAAGACGCCTTAACAGAAGGTGTTCACACCATGCGGATTGAAATTATTCCGTATGTTAGAACTGAAAATACCATTTACGGCGATCTTATCGCCGCCGGGGAGCTAACTGTGAAAGTGAAGTACCCTGATATCTCGGCAGTCATTAGCATGTTGCAGCCAATCCACCCCGGCAGCGGATTAGAAACTGCCACCGGTGAAATAGATTCAGTGCTTATAGCTGAGCTCAATACAAAGATCCTGCAAAACCAATTTAAAGAAATTACAGGCCTTGCAGTCATTGCAGATGGCAAGCTTTTGCTTGAAGAATATTTCAATGGTTACACAAGGGATTCACTGCATGATACCCGTTCAGTCGGGAAATCGTTTGCTTCAACGCTTACAGGTATGGCAATAGAGGATGGTTATCTTAGAGGGGACTCCCAAACGCTTGCAGATTTCTATGACCTGGAAAAGTTCAATAACTACACACTTTCAAAAGGAAAAGTTACACTGAAGAGCCTGTTAACAATGAGCTCCGGATTTGCCGGCTCTGATCTTGATATGAACTCACCCGGCAATGAAGAAAATATGTATCCAACAAGTGATTGGGTTAGATTCGCGCTCGATTTGCCGATGGATAGTAATAAATTTACCGGCGAAAGCTGGGATTACTTTACGGCTGGTGTGGTTTTATTGGGGGATATTCTAAACAGGTCGGTTCCCGGAGGACTTGAAAAATATTCCTCACAAAAATTATTTGAGCCGCTTGGTATTGATAGATACCGTTGGGAATACACTCCCCAGGGTGTTGTTAACACTGCGGGCGGGCTCCGCCTGCGGCTAATTGATCTGGCAAAGTTCGGCTGGATGTATAAAGATAAAGGAATGTTTAACGGCAGGCAGATACTGCCTGAAGATTGGGTAAGGAGATCTTTGAGTAAACATTTGCAGATTCCCGGCAGTGAAAACGAATACTATGGGTACTTATTCTGGAATAAGAAGTTTAATGTAAATGGCAATTCTTACGAAGTTTACTACGCAAGCGGCAATGGCGGGAATAAGATATTCATTTTTAAGGATCTGCCGCTGGTTATTGTGATTACATCAACAGCTTACAATAGACCGTACGGCCACGCCCAGGTTGATAAGTTAATGGAGAAATATTTAATACCTGCAATTGTGAAGTGAAGTAGTTTGTCCGCCAGGTCTAATGAACAGACGGGAACGAATTACTTCACTGCACTCGCAAAATCCGGCAATTTGAGCTCTGCGAGGAGCAAAGCGAACTTCAATAAGTCAGGTGAAGCAGTCTCATACTTATAATTTTGTTCAATTTATGAGATTGCTTCCATGCCATAGGCGGGCAAGCGCTACGCTCGCAAAATTTATTTTTAAAAGTTGAGCTATAAGTTCAATAGCTTAGTGCATCAAATAAATCATCCCAATTTGGATTAAGTTTGTTTATCAAATCAATTTTCTTCTGTCTTGAGCCTCCTTTTAATTGCCTTTCTCTCTCCCTGGCATCATCCCCATTTGCGTAAAATTCATAATACACCAATTTATAAACATTATATCTGGATGAAAATGATTTAACAGTTTTGTTTTTATGGTCCAATACTCTTTGGTAGAGGTTAATGGTGAATCCGGTATATAGTACTCTATTGTATTTATTAGTCAAAATATAAACAGCAAATATTTCCTGGTTCATAATTTGTAAATTTATTACTTATTTTTTTCGTTGAAGAGATTGCTTTCATGCCTGCGGCAGACAAGCGCTTGCGCTCGCAAAATTTTGTTATCTAAACTCTGCGAGGAGCAAAGCGAACTTCAATAAGTCAGGCGAAGCAGTCTCATCCGGTGTATGCTTTTCTATTGATGAGATTGCTTCGCTGCGCTCGCAAAGTGGTTACTGTAAAAAAGGATTAGTGTTCTTCTCTTCCCCAATTGTAGTTTCTTCCATGTGTCCGGGATATATGACAAAATCATCAGCATATTTAAAGATCTTATTATGTATTGAGCTAAGCAGAACGTCAATATCGCCCATCCACAGATCCGTGCGGCCTATTGAGCCGCGGAAAACAGTATCACCGCCAAAGATCATTTTTTCCTTTTCATCTACAAAGCACACGCTGCCGGGTGAGTGACCCGGAGTGTGGATAATTTTAAATTTATTCCCTGAAACTTCAATAACATCGTTTTCATCAATAAATTTATCAGGCGCAGGCGGCTTTGGGAATTGCACACCGAACATTGCAGCCTGATCCATTGCCCTATCAATTAGCGGCAGGTCATCTTTGTGCATCAGCACAGGAACTCCAAAGGTCTCAATAGCCCATTTGTTGCCCATGATGTGATCTATGTGTCCATGCGTGAGTAATATGAGCTTAATATCAATTCCGTTTGATTTAATATAATTTAATATCTCTTCTTTTTCGAAATCCTCATAAGCACCGGGATCGATAATTACGCCCTCTTTAGTTTTCTCATCCCAATAGATGTAGCAGTTCATAGAAAACGGGTTAACTGTGAATGTTTTGGTTGTCATAAATTCCTGTTTTGCCGGATCGCTGATCCGGCAGTCGAAACAGCGTTTCGACCTACTTATAGTTTATAGTATAGTTTTTGCTTACTTTTTTGAATATTTTTGCAATTTACAATGAACAACAGCGAAAAAACAGTCAAACAGAAGCCAACAGGCGGAGCGGGCAATATGCCTGCATCAAAACCACGCAAAGAGGTGGTAATTGCGCTGAACAAGAGGGCTTATCATGACTATTTGATACTTGATAAGTATGAAACAGGTATTGTGCTTAGCGGGACTGAGGTGAAGTCACTGCGTGACCACAAGGCAAGCCTTGTTGATTCCTACGCCCGCGTAAAGAAAAATGAAGTATGGCTCAATAATGCCAATATTGCGATCTACAAGCTTGGCACGTTTACAAATCACGAACCAACAAGCAGCCGCAAGCTGCTGATGAAAAAAAGCGAGATCAGAAAGCTAGAAAACAAGCTGAAGGATAGAAGTCTGACCTTAATACCGCTTAAGCTTTATTTTTCGGGTCCGTTTGTTAAAGTTGAGCTTGGCCTTGCAAAAGGAAAGAAGCAGTATGATAAGCGTGAGTCCATTAAGAAGGCTGATGTACAGCGACAATTAAAACGTGTCAAGCTCTAATTAAATTGAGGATTGAGCTTCCCGCTTACGCGGGAATAGTACAGCGATTAAGAAGGCTGACGTACAAAGGCAGTTGAAGAGAGTAAAAATATAAATCATTTGCGAAGAGCGTAGCGAACTTCAATAAATCAGGTGTTGCAATTTTATCGGGAAGTTCAGTTTCAATCAATGAGATTGCTTCCACGCCATAGGCGGGCAAGCGCTTCGCTCGCAAAATATATAGTTTAGGAATCAATTAATAAATTAATAATAGAGATTCCCGCCTACGCGGGAATAGAAAATTATGTCATTTCCACCGGTAAAAGAACAGATAGATCATATTAAACGGAATACAGTTGAAATTATTCCCGAAGATGAGCTAGTTAAGAAAATTGAGAAATCCATAAAGGAAAACAAACCATTACGGATTAAGCTTGGGTGCGACCCATCCAGGCCCGACCTGCATATTGGCCACGGGGTTGTGCTGCAGAAGCTGCGTGATTTCCAAGACCTGGGGCATAAGGCTGTGCTGATAATCGGTGATTTCACCGCAATGATTGGCGACCCTTCGGGAAAAAGCAAAACACGCCCTGCGTTGACACTTGAAGAAACCAGAATCAACGGTAAAACATATTTTGAGCAGGCTTCAAGGATACTGCTTGAAAAAGATCTTGAGATAAGGTATAATTCCGAATGGCTGGATAAGATGACTTTCAGCGATGTGATAAAGCTTTCAAGTAAATACACAGTGATGCAGATACTGGAGCGCGATGATTTTACAAAACGTATGGCAAGTAAGACTCCAATAAGCCTGCATGAGCTATTGTATCCATTAAGCCAGGCATATGATTCTGTTGCGGTTCAAAGTGATGTTGAGCTTGGCGGCACTGACCAGAAGTTCAATTTACTTGTCGGCAGAGCTATCCAGGAAGCGTATGGGCAGGAATCACAATGCATTGTAACATGTGAACTGCTTGAAGGCACCGATGGCGTTGAAAAGATGAGCAAATCGCTTAACAATGCGATATGTTTTACTGATTCACCGAAGGATATTTTCGGCAAGTCAATGTCCATACCCGATAAGCTGATATACAAATATTACACATTGGGCACAATGCTTGATGACGCTGAACTTGCTGAAGTTAAGAAAGAGCTTGATGATCCCTCAACGAATCCCAGGAACCTGAAGGTTCGTTTGGGTTATGAGCTGGTTAAGAAATATTATGATGAGGAATCCGCCAGATACGCGCAAAATGAATTTGAGACGATATTTGTGAAGAAGGAAATTCCCGATGACATTCCCGAGTTCAAGCTTGAAGCGAAAGAAGTGAAGCTTGTTACTATTATTAAAGAAAATAATATGGCGGCGACTTCGTCTGAAGCAATAAGGCTCATAAAGCAGGGCGGTGTGACTATAGAGGGTGAAAAGATCACAGATGAGAAGTATGTTGTAAAGGCAGAAAAGGATTTTGTGCTGAAGGTAGGCAAGAGGAAGTTTTTGAGGGTTAAAGTTTAGTTATGACCTCACCCCCTTCCCCTCTCCTGTAAGGAGAGGGGAGAAAGACCTATAGCTTCAGGTAATTCCCCCTCTCCCTCCGGGAGAACTGCATAGGCAGTCGGGTGGATTTAGGGGTGTGGATTCCTAACAATTATTATATAACGGATTTAGTTTTTATTTATTATATTTGCGCTGTATAACTCACCTATTTTAATTTAATTATCTAATTGGAGAAATAACAGAAATTGTTTAAACCTACTAAAATCTTTTTCACCAAGGGTGTTGGAAGGCATAGAGATTATTTACAGTCATTTGAGCTTGCCTTGCGTATGGCCGGCATTGAAAAATGCAATTTGGTATCAGTATCAAGTATTTTCCCTGCAGGCTGCAAAAGGCTTTCAAAGGAAGAAGGCGTAAAGCTTCTGGAACCGGGTCAGATCACATTTTGCGTAATGGCAAGGAATTCCACCAATGAAGCTAACCGTCTGATAGCGTCATCTATAGGTGTTGCGCTTCCGAGTGCAAGCGCTCAGCAGTACGGGTATATTTCTGAGCATCATCCATTTGGTGAATCGGAAAAGATCTCCGGCGATTATGCTGAAGATATAGCAGCGCAGATGCTTGCAACTACACTTGGCATAGAATTTGATCCGGCACAGGCATGGGATGAAAGAGAGCAGGTTTATAAAGCCAGCGGTCAGATATATAAGACATTCAATATCACTCAATCAGCCGAAGGCGATAAAGCAGGAATATGGACAACCGTAATTGCCGCTGCAGTAATGCTGCCTGATTAAGAAGCGAATTATGAAATAGCGAAATAGTGAGATCTTCCAATTTAAAAACATGTATCATTGTATCAAACGGCAAGATCTATAAAAAGGACCTTAAACACCTATTGGAAATTAACAAGCCCCGCAGGGCAATTAGTATGATTGCCTGTGACGGGGCTTCTGATTTTCTGAAATCCGCGGGTGTGAGGCCCGATGTTATTATAGGCGACCTGGATTCCGCAAAACCCGAAACTCTTAAATATTTCTCAAAGAAAGAGGTTATTGTTAACAAGGTAATTAATCAGAACAAGAACGATCTTGAAAAAGCGATCATTTATGCCCTATCTAAAAAATTCAGACAGATATATATAATTGGTATTGGCGGCAAGCGGCTTGACCATACGCTAAACAATCTGAGTATATTGAAAAAGTTTCACAGGAAAGCCAAGATCAGGATCTATGAGAACGGCTTTGTGGGAGAAATTATTGGCAAGAGTGCTGAGTTTGAATGTAAACCAGGCAATGTTGTTTCACTGATTCCCCTGCCGAAGGCGGCCGGAGTTACAACCAGTGGATTGAAGTATTCGCTAAAAAACGGAACACTTGAATCAGGCGTGCGCGAAGGCGCGTTGAATGAGGCCATGGATAAGACTTTTCGCATTAGTCTGCTCAAAGGACATTTGTTAATCTTGTTCAGAAAATAAATCATAAATTGTTAATTACAATTGCAGCTAAGTGGATAGTTGTATTATTTGGGGTCTATATTGTATTCTGCGGAGTTATTATGCTTGTTAAGCCTGCAAAGGCGCGTGAGCTGCTTCGAAAAGCAGGAAGCACTAATTTGATCAATTATGGTGAGATAACATTTCGAATGATAGTATCACTTGGTTTGATATTAGCCGCGGAACTTTCAAGATTCCCGAATATTTTCAGTGTTACAGGTTGGTTCATGCTTTTCTCTTCCTTTATTTTATATTTAATCCCCCGGAAACTTCACCAGAGTTTTTCACTAAAATTCGCAGAATTTCTTACCCCAAACCGGTTTCGCATACTTTCTCCAATAACTTTTCTATTGGGATCTTTCATTTTGTATGGAATTTTGAAATAGTACTCTTGATTGCTTTCGCTGCACCCGCAAATTTCGTTTTTTCAAACTCTGCGAGGACAATGAGATTCTTTGTGGCATTTGCAAACTGAGATCCCCGCCTGCGCGGGGATGTGAAACACGCGGGATAAGGATACTACTTCCACACTACCCTTTTGGTATAATCACCGTTTGTTTTGAAGATAATGGCGCCTGATTTACCTACATCAAGTATATTGTAACCGTTTTCATTGAGTGCAGCTGAAAAAATTTCGGAATTGACCCGTCTTCTGCCCGAAACGGTTTCACCGATAAGGATGTAAGCGGGATTAACCACTGTTATAAATTCCGCAGGAGTGGTTAAAAATGAACCTGAACCGGGCACACGGATGACCTGTGAATTCAGATCAAGGATATTCAGATAAACCGAGTTGAATATTATCTCTTCGGGTTTAACTGCATCGGTAAAGATAAAGGACTGCTCTCCATACAAAAACTGGGTCATCATGGTACTTCCGCGGCAGAGACTATCGTAATAAATGAATATCCTGAAATTCCCATTTCTGTTTACGATCTTAGACCCGCTCACAAACTCAACTTCAGTATTTTTGAAATTCCCTTTGAAAGCGTTTTCTGAGATAATTTTTTTGTAATAGACCGGTATCATCAGCTTTTTAACATCAGCATTTTGCAGAAGGTAAAGCAGATTTCGGAATTCATTTTTATCCATTGAATTGATTATCAGTAGGTCGATTCTATCATTTCCGGCTGAGCGGATGTATGGTAAAATAGTCCTTTGAGCGGAATTAAACCTTTCATTAGATGTGCCTGCGTTCACCATCACGTTCGTTCCGCCGGGCATTTTGATATAAGTGCAGTTTGCGGCGCCGGTATTAAGGAATGTAATTTCAGCTTCATCAGTTAATGCGGATACATCTTTCCACACTGCAAAATTAAGGACAAGCAGCAGCGAAGCTGCCAAACGTATTTTGTAATTCTTAAGGTTAATTGTTAGTATCAACACAAGAACTATATAGTAAAATAAAAGCATCATTCCATCAACAAAATACGTTTGCACGAAGGCAAAATCCACATTCGCGCAGTATTCAATAAGCGTTAGCTGAACAAACAGCAGCACTTGGTTCACAGCTCCGAACACAGAACCGAGCCATGAAGAAAAGATTGACAATATAACCATTACAAATCCGACAGCGAGCGAAATATTTGAAAGCGGTATGGCAAACAGGTTTGAAAGGAGCGATATCACCGAAACTTTCTTGAACATTATAGCTGTAATTGGCAACGTCCCAAGCTGCGCCGCAAACGTTCCAAGGAACAACGCAATAACTGCCTTAAAAGATCTAACCGAATATTTTTCCGGGTTGAGTTCTTTATACCACTTAATGCTGTTTACCCAATTGTTCAATACAGGATAGACAGCAATGATAGAAAGCAGCGCTGAAAATGAGAGTATAAATCCCGCGTCAAACAATTGCCTCGGATCAATAACCAATATTACGAGAGCAGCAAATGAAATAATATTGTAGCTGTTGGGTTTACGCTGCGCGATCTGCGCAAGCAGAAAAATGGATGCCATAATAACAGCGCGAACAATTGAAGGTGTGTTGCCGGTGAGATCCATATAGAACAGCAGGCACAAAATTGTGATGAATATTTTGTATGAGTGTTTTACAGGAATGAAGATGAGGATTGCCCACAAGATCAATGCAACGTAGGCTACATTCAGTCCGGATACAGCAATTATATGAGCAACTCCGGCATAGATGAAGTTTTCCTTTGTTTCACCGGATATATTACTTCTCTCGCCAAGCAGAAGGCCTTTGAGATATTCTCCTTCCTGGCCGCTCAGATTTTCATTTATGGTTTTAATTGAATACTGTTTAACCGGAATAATGACGTAAGTGTACCATGGATTTTGCTCTTCATGCCCGGTGAGAGTTATGTTTTCAAATCCGTACGCGGAAAATACGGCATCAACTCCATGCATTTTCAGGTAGAGCCCGTAATCAAACTCACCCGGATTGCGCTGCATTGGCAGCGGTTCAATTTTGCCTTTTAGTTCAACTACATCACCGTATGTGAGTGAAACGGGCACATCTTCTTTGAATTTATTGCGGTAAACTGAGGCAAGTATATATCCGGAAGCAGCAGAATCATTTACAGAATTTAACCTTAGCAGCAGCCGTATCCTGTCATCTTTCACCTCCGGCTGCTCGGCAATTATGCCCTTGAGCACAGTGCCTGCTTTTGAATTTTTAACAAGTTCAGAAATATTACCGGGGTCAGTTTTGTAATATCTGTACTGAAACGAAAATAAGCCGAATAGTATTAACAAGAGTATATATAGATGCTTAGAGTAACCATGCCCGGGTATTTTATTGTAGAGAGCAATAACAAAGCACGCAATTGTTAACAATATCAGAAGGAAAGACCACTCAGGCAATGATGAGAGATCCGGCATTAAGAAGCGGCTTATCACAATGCCCAATGCCAGTGGAATCGCGGTGAGAGCAGCCGGGTATTTCTTACTGAAGGATATTAACATACATAACAAAGTTAACAATATTTCTTATAACATATGAGAGTAATGATATTTCCAAACTTCTGTAAATATCCTTCTATGTAAACTAACCAAATAATTTAGTAATTTGCAGCAATAAGAGAATAAGTATGAAACCAATAGTAACCGAAAGATTAATCATTCGTGAATTCCGCCCGACTGACCTGGGAGAGATTTACAGGATACTTGATGTTGAACTGAAGTTCATTGATTCCAAGCTGCAGGATTCATCCATAGCGCAGCGTAAGGAGTGGCTTGAGTGGACAATCCAGGGCTACAAACAGAACAGGATGCTTCTTAATCCGCCTTACGGCGAGCATGCTATTGTGCTTAAGGATTCGCTTCAAATTATAGGCGCATGCGGATTCGTACCCGTACTTGCGCCGCTTGGACTTGTGCCTTATTACCGCTACATAGCGGATGCCGTGGAGGGTGAGAGGAATTATCCGGAGGTTGGAATATTTTTCGCAGTATCATCTCATTACCAGTGCCGCGGGTTTGCCCACGAAGCAGCAGCGGGTCTGATAAAATACGGATTTGAAACGCTTAAACTTCAAAGGATAGTGGGTATTACGCATAAGTATAATAATCCATCAATGGCAGTCCTGAAAAGGCTGGGAATGAAGATAGAAACGCTCCCCGAACATAAATGGATGCAGGTTGTTGGTATTGCAGAAAACAATGAAGAATGGAAAAACAATATTAAAAAAGCGGGTTAAGCAAAGAGATATAATTGATAACATGAGTAAGATAAATTTTAACGGTAAAGAATATAACAGCCTCAACGAAATACCGGATGAGTACAAGGTAATGTTTAAGGATGAGAACAACAACGGCATCCCGGATTTTGTTGAAGGGCTGCTGAATGCAAACGCTACCGGCAGCCAAAAACCGATTACCGCGAATTTCAGTTCATTCTTTTATAACGGGAAGCAATACAGCAGCATAGACCAGATGCCGTCCGGGGTCAAAGAGATGGTAAAAAACGGGCTGAGCAAACTTGAAAACTCCGGTTTCAATGTAATGGCGCCAAATCTATCGCAGAATTCAGCATCACAGAATGGTTCAATAAAGAATAATTCAATAAACATATCGCACACAACAATGCCGCAGGAATTAAAAGATGAGGCGCAGCAGGAACTGCGTCCGGGTTTCAAGTTCAGATTAATTATGACAGGAGTAATGCTGGTACTTGCAGTTGTTTACATTATTTGGCTGTTAAAGATCATTTAAAAAAGCAAATGAAATATATCACATCACAATACAGTAAATACCTTGAAAGCCTGAAAAAAGAAATTTCTTTATATGAGAATGAGAGCGACCTTTGGAAACTGTGGGGCGCTATTAATAACACTCCCGCAAACCTTGCTATGCACATTTGCGGCAACTTAAGGCACAATATCGGAGCGGTTATCGGCAAAGACGGGTATATTCGCGACAGGGACAATGAATTCACACAAAGAGGAACAGCCAAACAGGCGATACTGGATGAAATTGAAAACACAGGGGCAATTGTATTGCCAATAATTGAATCACTTACACCCGAACAGCTAAAAGGAGAGTTTCCTGAAACTTCACATGGTGAGGAGCAAACAGTTTATGACGCCCTTATAAGGCTTGCTTTCCACCTGGCATATCATGTTGGACAGATCAACTATCACCGCAGATTACTTACTGTTTCAGAAAAATAAATTCTACATTGATAAGGGATAATTCTTTTAAGAAGGAATTTGAGTTTGAAAAAACTCTGAGTGAATACAAGCGTGTAAAGATAATATGCTACCTGCTCGGATTTGGTATGATAATAAGCATTGCAAACAACTACATGGACTTCCTTGATCTCCAGCGATTTTTCAAATACAAATCTTCCGGTTACGCAATTATTCTATGGGTGTTTTTCTTCCTTTGCTATGAGCTTATCTTTCTGGCGCTGCTAAGAAGATACATCAGGAACCGTATATCAATAAACGAACATCTGAAGCTGGCGCATACCTTAATTGAAATAGTTTTTCCCGGAATACTGATGTTCATGCTTACTGTAATTGAAGAACGGGCAGTTTATCTTGATGCTCCCTATTTTCTGACATACTTCCTTCTAATAGCGATTTCCTCACTTCAGCTTAATTTCAGGATAAGTTTTTTCCTTGGTGTTTTTGCGGCTTTGCAATATTCAGCTTTAACATATTACATATACAACTACATAATTCCTTCGCAGGATCCAGGCTCACACATGCCAATTGCCTCTTATTATGTAAGGGCTGTAATGATGCTGTTCACGGGCGCGGCAGCAGGAATGATAGCATCAGAAATAAATAATCGTGTACAGAATTCATTCAGCCAGCTGATGGAAAAGCAGAAGATCATCAGCCTATTCGGGCAGCAGGTATCCCGTGAAATTGTAGATGAGCTGATACTGCGGAAAGACGACCTGGATATAAAAAGAGTGAGTGCCACGATAATGTTTTTAGATATACGGAATTTCAGTTCTTACGCTGAAACCAAAGACCCCGCGGAGATAATTCAGTTCCAGAACAATATATTTGACCCGCTTATAGAAATCATTTCAAAGCATAAGGGTTTGGTGAACCAGTTTTTAGGTGATGGTTTTATGGCAAGCTTTGGGATCCCGATTGCGACAAACGATCACTCGCAAAATGCGTTTAACGCGGGACTTGAGATAATTCACAAGATCAAAGTGCTGGCAGAAGTTGGAGTGATCCCAATAACAAGGGTAGGTATCGGCATTCATTCAGGCGAAGTAATAACGGGCAACATTGGCAACGAAATCAGGAAGCAGTATTCCATAGCAGGCACGACTGTAATCACAGCCGCAAGGCTAGAGCAGCTGAATAAAGAATATCGCACGCAATTTTTAGTTACAAGAGAATTTCTTGAAAGCATTAGTACAAATGGCCAGGCGGTTGAGTCGCTTGGTGAAATTTCAATAAAAGGGTTTGAAAAACCAATGGAGGTAATGTGCGTAAAAGTGTAATATTATTCATTCTGATACTTGCTTATGTTTGGGGCTGTTCAGGCAGTGAAGATAAGTATGACCTGATAAAAAGTGATGACAGAAAGGCAATAAAATCGATATGTAATTGCATAGAGCCGTTGAAGCCTTACCTTGATAAAATGATAAGCTCAAAGGATTCCCTTACAAGAGAAGTTTACGCAGATTCATTTGAGGTAAAAGTACTTGAACTTGCACCGTGCCTTGAAAAAGTTGACCAGTTGGAGAACAAATTCAGCGGCAGCGAAGAGTACACGCTGCAATTCATTGATTACATAAAAGCAAAACATCCTAACTGCGTTCCATACTTCCTGGGTGAGAGCGTAAGTGACTCAACAAACAAACAAAAAACAAAATGAATGTATTGTTCAATTCCGTAAATAAGATCAATTCATTAACAGCTGCTGCGCCGGACAGGATAAAAAATCTACAAACTGAGGATCTTGAATATAAGATCTCTCCTCAGAAATGGTCAAAGAAAGAAATTCTGGGTCATTTGTGTGATTCCGCCGTAAATAACTTAAGCAGATTTGTTCGCGCGCAATTTGAGGCGGAGCCGTTTGCTGTAGTATCTTACGCACAGGATGAATGGGTGAGCGTGAACCATTACAATGAAATGGATACAGTGGAACTTCTGAATTATTGGGTCACATTGAATAAGCAGATAGTTCGGATAATTTCCAACATGCCTGAAAGCAAACTTTCGGTTAAAATTGAACCTGCCAATGCCGCATTCCGTGAAGATACTGCGGATAAGTCACTCTTGTGGCTGATCGAAGATTATGTTGTACATATGGATTATCATCTGAAGCAGATAATTGATTAAACTTATCATACACCTGCCTGCAGCATGCAGGCGTCACTTTATATAAAATTCGCGTATTTCAAAGATCCATTTTCTGCTTAAATCAATTTCCAGATACCCGCCTTCGCGGGTATGACAAGCAACCGATAAATACAACAATCGTACCGGCAAGCATTCCACATGATAACACAAACATATACACAGCGTAATTTGAAATTCCGGAAATTTTGAACCAGATCACAATGGCCGGGTAGAACAATAATACTTCGCTCAAAACAAATGAAGCAAGAAACAGATAAATACCATATTTAAACCACTTATTGGCTGAATTGATGAGATCAAACCCCGCAAACCAGCCAAGCATACCCGCAGAGATCACTCCAATCATTACCAGATGAATGAACCCGATAGTCACTTCCCTGCTCAGAAAAGCGGCATCGCCGATACCCGGCAGGGCGGAAATAAGCTGCATCAGGTATTTTACAAAAAGCGCAAGAAAACTGAACCTGAACAATTGGTGAACAATATTTTTTTTATCATGAAAAACTTTAACTTCATTTGCGAATAGAAGTTTATAGAGGTAACGGAGTCCAACAAGCTGCGCAAACGCACTTACTATTGCCAGCCAGTAAATAAAAGCAGGAAGTTTGAATCCCAATAGCGAGAGAGTATAGGCTGCAACATTGGAATAGAACAGTATATTGAAGGCTGCCGAAGCGGATTTCTCATTGAACTTAGCACCTTTGGATTCGAAATACTTAAGCCATAAACCAATCAGGGCAAAAATAAACCACCCGTTATACTGAAAGTGCAGGTAAAAATAGATCACCTGTTTGTAGAGATCAGTGCCGGAGGAACCCTGCAGCATTACGACAACCAATCCCCACGGACCCAATGAGGAAAGGAACAGGAAAAATAAAGCACCATAGATGAACCTCAGGGAAAGGGTTTCATGTTTTGCTACTGCAATATCCTTTAGAACAAAGAAAATAAACGCATAGGAACAGAAAATGTGCATTGTAGAAAAAGTTATTGAATAAGCCGCATAGCCCTGCCAAGCAAAGGTAAAAAGCATTCCTACAATTGAAACCTGTGTTATCCAGAATAGTATGTTATACTTTTTCTGTTTAGCGGTATCTTTTACGTAGATGTAAACAATCGCTATATACAGCGCGTTATACAGCCAACCAAGTATAGCGAAGTGTGAATGCGAGTGCAGTGTATTTTCAAAGTTAAACAGTTCTACCGGGTACACAAATTTCATACGCAGGAAAGTGCCGATTGCCGCTACAATCACAAGATACAACAGGGAAAGTATTATTTTATTTTTGAATTCGATAGTATTTGGCTTAAAATCTGTATTGTGCTAGTTTCAGAGAACTGTGAAGATAATTTAATCGCGAACCACAATTCCGTCAGTTCTGCGTACCATACGGGAACGGAACGCGCATGCCTGAAGCAGGCAGGGATTGACCATTAGAATCAATTCAGCACCTTCATTTCGACTCTGCGGTTTTTGGCGGAGCCTTCATCGGTGGAGTTATCAGCTACGGGTACACTTTCACCGTAGCCTTTGGCTACGAGCCTTGCGGGATCTATCCCCGCTGCCGCCAAATATGCCACCACACTTTCAGCCCGCTTTTGCGAAAGAGCCAGATTATAATCTTCGCTGCCTTTGCTATCGGTATGCGCAGAAATTTCTATGTTAACACCCGGGTTATCGTTCAGGAATTTGACTACTCTATCAAGCTCAACAAAGGAGCCCTGCTGCAAGTCTGATCTATCAAAATCGAAATAAATATTATTCAGTACGATTGCAGCATTCTGAAGGGATTTTAAAGACTGCAATACAATATCAACAGTCAATTCACTGAATTCGTTTTGCGCGGTAAGATCGATATTGCTGCTAAGCGAATAATAACCGCTTCGCTCAGCGAAATAGCTGTAGTTGGAACCATTGGGCAGTGTGATTATATAATTCCCTGTTTCGGGATCACTGGTAAGTGAACCCGCATTTGAGTTCTCATTCAAATTGAACCATAGCAGTTTCGCATCAAGCGGTTTTGAGTTTTCATCGGTGACCTTGCCTTTGATAGTGAGCACATTCTTTTCAGGCATAGCTTCCTTAGGCAGGGTGACGCGGTAAATATCGTAACCGCCTTTGCCGCCTTGGCGGTCGCTGGAAAAATAGGCGAACTTACCATCGGTGGATATTTTATAGGCTACATCGTAGCCGGGGGTGTTAATTTCTTTGCCAAGATTTACGGGTTCGCTCCACTCCAACCACGAAGTATCACTTAACCTAACGGCTTTAAATACATCCAGGCTGCCAAGACCGTAATGACCGTCGCTGGAAAAATACAGGGTCTTACCATCGGGATGAAGGAACGGCGACCGCTCCGCAAACGGTGTATTAACAATTGACCCGAGATTTACGGGCTTGCCCAAACCTGAGTCACTTTTTACCGATACCCAAATATCAGTATTGCCTTCATATTCACCGTGGTAAAATTGGCCGCCCTTTACAAACTCCCCAACTCCTCCGGGTCTATCGCTGGTGAAAATGAACGCTTTGCCATCGGCGGTTAGGAATCCGTCACACTCCCAATACTGCGAATTTATGGGTTTAGGGAATGGCTTAATTTGTGACCACCCGGTGGAAGTTTTTTCAATGTAGAAATTATCGCCGCCGCCGATGAATCCTTTATAAGAACCAAACAGCACCATCGTGTTACCATCAGCAGAGACACTGTTTATCGCATCATTTTCATTTGTGCTGAATGGCGAACCGAGATTTTCAGGCTTAATCCATGTATCACCGATTAACTGCGAGAAGTAAATATCCTCGCCGCCCTTTTTACCTTCGGCAAAAGTGAAATACATTATTAATCCATCAATGGTAAGCACGGGAAAGTACTCACTCTTTTTGGTGTTAACTGTTTCAATGTTGGTTACGGTCAAACCCTGCTCCATAGCACCAAGCAGAGAAATTATTTTATCTGTCCGGTCGAATTTCTCTATGAAGAGGTCACGGTACTCAAGGTACACTTTCATAGCGCCGTTGTAATCCTTGGCTTCGATAAACGGCGCGGCAAGCCGCTGCACGGCAACGAACGCGTCTTCAGAAGGCGCGGTGTAGAGAACGTACTGCCTGAGTTCATCGGGGGATGTTATGGTTTCGAGATCGCGCTGGGCATAGATTGGAAGTGCAGCAAGGAGAAAGCACAGAATGATAAATTTCAGAAGTCTCATAAAATCATAAAAAAATAAATCTGTTAACTACGGGTTTTAACCCGTAGTGTGAGCGAAACATACTTGCCGGCTTTAGCCGTGACACTTTTTTGTTAAAACTGATCATTAATTTTCAGGGCTAAAGCCCTGTTATTTTAATCATAGATTACCCCGGCATAAATGCCGGGGTTAAACAAAATCTCTATTTTAAAACAAATTGAGTAAAGGAATAATTTCAACATTTTTTTCAGCAAAGAACAAATCTAAAATCAAACATTACTTTTTAAACAACCGGAGTATAGAGATTATTTCAATAGCTTTTATTTCCGGAGGCGGAATTCAACTCTGCGGTTGAGGGCTCTGCCCTCTTCGGTATCATTTGGCGCAACGGGCTGCGATTCACCAAAGCCCTGTGATATTATATTAGCCGGATTTATACCAATACTTACCAGGTAAGTAACCACAGAGGCGGCTCGTTTATCTGATAGTTCCTTGTTAAAATGATCGCTGCCAATATCATCAGTGTGGGCATTGATCTCAACCAATACTTCCGGGTTTGCATGCATGAACCTGTATAACAGATTTAGTGCTTCGTGTGATTCATCTTTCAGTTCAAATTTACCAGAATCAAAGAAAATGTTCTCTATTTTGATCGCTTTGCCTGAATTCTGAAGTTCTTCAACAGAGATTACGCTCATATTTGTATTTATCTGTTCAAAGGCCTGCGCGGCTGTTAAATCGAGGTAATTAACAATTGAATAAAATCCTTTTACATCAGCATAGTAAGCGTAATACCTTCCGGTAGGAAGGGCGATAAAATACTCGCCTGTTACGGGGTCAGTTTTTGCTATGCCAACTTCCTTTTTCAGTTCAACATCTTCCCATTTGATCGTGGCTTCCACGGGATTTCCGTTCTCATCAAGCACTTTGCCGTTAATGGTAACAACATCGCTGACGGGCTGCACTTCTTCGGGAAGTTCAACAAAATAGATATCTTCTTCACCAAAGCCCATATCGTTAACAGTAGAAAAATACGCGCGTTTTCCGTCAGTGGAAATTTTGAATCCCCAGTCTTCGTTGGGTGTGTTAATTTCTTTGCCAAGATTCACCGGTTCGCTCCAGTGAGTCCATGATGAATCGTTTAGCCTTACAGATTTAAACACATCGCTCTTGCCAAGCCCGGGATGGCCATCGCTGGAGAAGTAAAGAGTTTTGCCATCGGGATGGAGGAACGGGGTACGTTCAGTATAGGGAGTGTTGATAAAATCACCCAGGTTAATTGCGGTTTTGCTCCACGAGCCGTCAGGCTCTTTTAACACTACATAAAGATCAGTGTTACCCCAATACATACCGTGGTAATAGTCGCCTTTGGGTTTATAATCACCTACCCCTCCGGGTCTCTCGCTGCTGAATAATATAGCCTTACCGTCTGCGGTAAGGTATGCGTCAGCATCCCACCATTTGGAATTGATAGGCTCGGGATATTGCTGTACTTCGGAGTAGCCTGATTTAGTTTTAACGGAGTAGAAATTATCTCCACGCCCAAGGGCGTTGAGATAGTTGCCAAACAATACAAGCGTATTTCCATCGGCTGAAATGCTGTTTATGTATTCATTGCTTTCAGTGTTAATGCTGCCAATGAGCGGCTTTGCAATTACCCACCTGTTATTTACATACTGCGAAATGAAAATATCTTCACCGCCAATGTTATCTTCTCTATCGCGGCCGGTAAAATATATTCTTTTGCCGTCAGGCGAGATAACGGGACTGTATTCACGCCCAAGCGAGTTAATGTTACCGCCCATGTTGTAGAGTTTTATGTTTTGTGCGGTATCGTTAATGATGGAAATAATTTTATCGATACGGTCTGAAAGACCAAGGAATTTTGCTTTATGATCTTCATACACTTTTACCGCCTTCACCCAGTCATGTTTATAGAGGTGAGGCGCAGCGAGATACTGCAACGCGATGAACGCATCTTCGCTTGGCGCATAAAGCTTTACAATGTTTGAATAATATTGCGGGGATTCGCCCTCATCAACCTGAATTTTCTGGGAGTATGCTGCGCAAGGGGCTAACAATAAAAGCGTTACAGTAATAATAAAATAATACACTATGCCAAATTGTTTTGGCAGTAGTTTGAAAAAGCTAATATTTTCAATTAGTGATAGAATAGCTTTTCTTGAATGTATTAATAAACTATCACAAATTATCTAATTTTTTGGAAATTAGCAAGATTAAACTAACGGTAAAGAGCTAACTTGTTTATCGTAAAGATGTTTAATTTGTATTTAAATCCTGTAGTTAGTGAAAAACACCAACAACGGGCTAAAGGGTAAAAGGAAAAATGTTTATTTCATAAATTCATACATTGCAATTCCCGCAGATACTGCAACGTTAAGTGATTCGCTTGCTGAATATCCTTCAATTTTCAGTTTTTCGAAACCCTGTTCAATTATTTCAATTGAAATTCCGTGGGCTTCGCTGCCGAACACTAACACGGATTTTCCTGATTCCCCTGATTTACTTATTTGCGATAACGACTTTTCAGCATCGAGCGTGAACAAATAAACTGAATAGCCGCCGGATCGATATTTTTTCAGTTCACTTATTAGATCCGAATCTTCGGTTATGTTTAAATGGAAAATTCCCCCTTGGGTTGAACGTATAACTTTTGGATTGTACGGATCAGCACACTCTTTGCTTAGGATAATATTCTTTACGCCGAACCAATAAGCTGTACGGATAATTGCGCCAAGATTGCCCGGGTCACTGACCCTATCAAGCGCGATAATAATATCGCCGTGCCCGCTGCCTGCCTTTATTTTTGGGTGTGCTACTACACCAACTATTCCCTGTGAGCTTTCGGTATCAGTGAGTTTGTTAAATGATCTTTCGGGCAGCGGTTCAACTATTGTTTTGTTGGCTGCAAGCTTTTCTAAAATCGCAGTATGACCCTGCAGGTCAACCCCTTCACGCAGAATGATGTACTCAAGTTCATGCGGTGAGTTGAGGCATTCTTCAATTAAATGGAATCCTTCGATGAGGTATTTACCGTACTCTTCGCGGTATTTTTTCTGCTTAAGTGAAGCGAATTGTTTTATTTGGTTTGCGGTTAGCAAGTATTACTATTTATGTAATTGAATTTCTTTTGCTTCTCGTTGGAGTGCATCAACTGTGTTGATGCATGCACTGAACTGCGGATGCAGTCAGGCGCAGTCAGTGAACTCCACGAAAGGCTTACTTACCTATTAGTTTCAGGAATTCGGTTCTGGTTTTTTCATCAGATTTGAATTTGCCCAGCATTGCCGAGGCTGTTGCCACGGAATTCTGCTTTTCAACGCCGCGCATCATCATGCAGAGATGTTTTGCTTCGGTTACAACGGCTACGCCTTTGGGTTCAAGTACCTTGTTTATCATATCGCCAATTTCGCGGGTCATACGTTCCTGTACCTGCAGGCGGCGGCTGAACATTTCAACCATTCTGGGCAGCTTGCTCAACCCGACTATTTTGCCATTTGGAATATACGCAATATGGCATTTGCCGAAAAACGGCAGTAAGTGATGCTCGCACAGGCTGTAAAAATCGATATCCTTAACAATAACCATTTCGTCATAGTGTTCATTGAACACAGCGTTGTTCAGCAGCTTTTCAATATCTTCGCTGTAGCCTTTGGTCATGAACTTGTAAGCCTTCGCAACACGGTTCGGTGTTCTTAAAAGGCCCTCACGGTTTGGATCCTCACCAATTTCAGAAAGTATATTAACCACACTTTGCTCAATTTTTTTGAGTGAATCTTCATTGTAATCAACCCTGATGATATTATTATCTTCATCCTGAGTTATTCCGTTATTTTTCTTTTTATCTGACATTTTATTATGAGTTTTTTCCTTTATACTCCACAGAATTATTAATGGTCTCTCTGACCTTGACGGAAAACAATCTTCTGCCGGGCGCGTTGATTTTGTTTTCAAGCTGCTCCCATATAGCCACCGCGATATTTTCAGTGGAAGGCAGCACGCCCTTCATGAAATCGACATCCATATTCAGGTTCTTGTGATCAACCTTATTGATAACCTCTTTTTCGACCAGCAGTTTCAGTTCGGTAAGATCCATTACATAGCCAATTTCAGGATCCACTTCACCTGCTACGGTGATATCCATTTCATAATTATGGCCGTGCCCGTTTGGATTGGAGCACTTTCCGTATTTCTTAAGATTCTCTTCATCGCTCAATGCCGGGTTGTAAACCCTGTGCGAAGCACTGAAATGGAATTTTCTGGTTATATACAGCAATTTGTTACCGGTAATTTTGTGTTTTCAGTTTATTTATGGTGGAGCTGTAATGATAAACAACGCTTAAAATTAGCAATAAGTTCATAAATATTAAATTCACAAATATATAGTAATCATACCTGCCAGTTAAGGCGGCAATACATATCAGGAAAATATGGGTGCCAATTGAGAGCGAACTTGCTAAGGTGAGAAACGGCTTGTTTTGATACCAAGCTTGAGTGATCTGAGTGTTTTGAGTGAGTTGAGTGTGTTGAGTAAGCTTATGGATCATAATCTGATCAAGTTTATAAAAGAGCCAATCCTGCCAGCCGTAAATGAGCTGAAAGATCCTTTGCAGAAAGGTTGTCCATTTATCCTGCGAAGCAATATCTTCGGCAGTGAGGGTTTCTTTGAGCCTGTTTTGTGTTCCCTTGCCGGTTGATCTTATAAACGAAACCTGGTAAAAGATAAAGTAAGAACAATGCAGCATAGAGCATATCATGGCAGCGAATCCGATAACAAAGGCCAGATACGAACCCCATATTAAATATAGATTATATGAAACAGCAGCAAAGCTTGTGAACGTGACGATAAAATCAGAAATGGAATCATAAAACCTTCCGCGCCGTGAGTCGAGTCCTTTTGCGCGCGCAAGCGAGCCATCGACTTTATCAAGCACATTTTTGTAGAACAGCAGAACAGCTCCCCCAATAGCGTAATATTTGCCGGGTAGTACAAACAGATATGAAGCAGTAACTCCGAAAATTAATGATAGCAATATTACCTGGTGCGGAGTGACGCGGGTATAATAAAAAAACTTTGTAAGCTGTTTTGAGGTTATAAATAATAACTGCTGCAGGTTCAGAAATGAATTTTGAGGATCAGTTTTTAGAGTTTTACTGTATGAGAATTTTTCTTCCATAGGACTAAAACTTCAATTGGATGTTATACTTTATTGAGATAACTCTCAATACAAACGCGGCAGAGATGGAACTGAAGAGCGGGATGAGAGGCTCCCCAGGGAAAAAGTTTACCAGTAAAACAAATACCAGTGAGCCAATGAATGAACACGTAGCGTACAGCTGTGACTGCCTGAAAAACACCGGCACTTCATTGCAGATGACATCGCGCATTACGCCGCCGAACACTCCCGTAATTACGCCGATAAGCACAGCGTTGAACCAATACACTCCCGCGCTCAGCGCGTAGCTTGTTCCAAGGGCGCTGAAGAGGCCGAGTCCAAGGGCATCAAGCAAACCGAGTATCATGAGCACAGGCTTTGAAAAGCTGATCGATTTCCTTAAAACAAATATTGAAAGTACCGCAAGCGCGAGTATCATTATCGGGTAGTTGTAGTTTTGCATCCAGAAGAGCGGGTAATGATTGATGAGCACATCCCGGAGGGTACCACCGCCGAAGGCTGTAACCATCGCAACAGAATAAGTTCCGATAATATCCATCTGCTTTCTTCGGGCTTCAATAATACCCGTGATAGCAAACGCGAAGATACCGAGGATCTCAATGGTTTTTAGTAATGCGTCCAAACGATCAATTACGAATTATGAATTATGAATTACGAAATAATTGCCTCTACTAAATTATTAATTCGTAATTCGTAATTTCCAATTGTATTTGTACTCCCGGAAGGACTCGAACCCTCACCGGCAGGACCGGAACCTGACGTGCTATCCATTACACTACGGGAGCAATATACAAACGGATACAAATTTAGTTAAAAGTAAACAATTATATAATTCATAAATAAATAACATATTTTCAATGCGGTTCAAATTGTATAACATCCTACTCAATAATATAAGTTAGAATTTTATTGCGTTTTAATAACTAACCCTTCTCCTAAAAAAGAGAGGGGGGAACATTTCTTAAAACTTCAATCAGCTCTCCCCTCTCCCTCCGGGAAACTCTACAGGCAGTCAGGCGGGCCGGGTGGGTGAGGGTAAAAACAAAAAAATATCCCTATATCTCAAAATTTACTTCATTGTAAAATGAATAACAGAATTATAAATTAGATAAATAATCAGTCCAATGAAAACAACAGCGTTTATAACAGATATACACTTTGCGGAAGATGACGTTTCGGGCTTGGGAGTGAACCAGGAAAAGAACTGGCGCATCATACTTGATGATATCACGCAGCGCGGTGATATTGATGAGATCATCTTCGGGGGTGATATAGGCAGCGCTGCCGCGCATGATATGTTCTTTGCTTCACTGAACAATTGCGGGATCGGGTATAAAGTTATTTTAGGCAACCATGACACATTTGAGGATGTAAGAAAGCACATTCAAACTGTAAGCGAAAGCGATAACGAGCTGTTTTATTCCTATGATGATGCCGGATTCAGATACATTTTTCTTGATACATCAACATCATCATTCAGCACTGATCAATTAAACCGGCTGAAGGAAAAAATTGTTACCGAATTACCGATAACAATTTTTATTCACCACCCGGTTTTGCGTGTGGATTCAATTGTAGATAAATTATATTCCCTGAAAGGCCGCGATGAAATTAAATCACTGCTTCGTTCTGCCAAGAACGAAATTACAATATTCTGCGGGCATCTTCACAACGAAGATACGGCAGAAGAAGGAAATATCAGGCAATACTTAACACCCTCGGCATCATACCAGGCATTGAAGCACACAGAGGATATAATAACTGATATTAATGAGTTTGGCTACCGCATCATTAAGTTCGGTAAAGAAATACATACTGAGATAATAAAGTTTGAAAAAAGTTGAAAGTTATCCGGAACATACTTGCGGTAAGTTTAACAGCTATAATTCTAACAGGCTGCGCCCAAAAGCAGGAAGAGTTTACCGATACCCACAACAGCAAACGTCTTCGTGATGCTGTTGTTGGCTATATGTCTGAGCCAATGTTTCGCAGCAAGGATTTTGTACAGCAGATAACCGGAACTGAAGCAGACCTTAAGCTTTACGATATGGACGAAAAGACATTATACTTCGCGATCAATAAAACGGATTTTGACAGTAACACTACGCTGAATAAACTAACCATTGACAGAAGTACAGTTGAGTTTGGATTTGAACAGAACGGTGACGTGTTCCTTGGTTCATACACGCACAAGGGAACAGACAGGCTGCTTTTCAGAATGCCGAAACATGATTTTAAACCGGACAGCTCGCGAGGGGTAACGGTGAAATTCAGGGATGGGATAAGTTATACGCAGACGATACTTGAGCTGGCAGATTTCGCGGATGATTCCACAGTTTACGGCGGCAACACGGGAGTTGAAACAGGAAAAAATAAATATATGGCTAATCACGGAGCGTTTGTTTCCGTAAAAGGTGAAACAAGCCTGAGTAGATTTCTGGAGCAGATCATAAACGAGAATGACAAAAATGAAACAAAGGCACAGAAGATACTTGATTTTGTCACCCGTGAAATAGCGTTCAGCCAAAGAGAAGCTTACGGTGATTACGAGATATTAAAACGACCCAATGAAGTCCTGATGACAGGAGTTTCAGATTGCAGCGGGTTGACAATTCTATACGCCTCACTGCTTGAGCAGACCGGAATAGATTACCGGCTGGTGTATTTTCCGGGTCACATAGCAGTGGCTGTGGCGGGTGATTTTGCCAATCACAACAAACTGCGGATAAAATACGAAAATGAAGTTTACAGCATTGCAGAAGTTACTGTTAAGGGATTCACAATAGGCGAAACGGTACTGATGAATAAAAACGCTGCTGAAGAGATCACTTACATACAGAAGCCGGGTAAGGATTCAAAGATCATAAATTATAAAACCGGGAAGCCGATGGAGTGAATTCGTATATATTTTGCCTAATTGTTTAAATGTTTTTACACACCCCGGGCTAAAGCCCACCCCTCTCAAGAGGGGAATTGGATTTCGGTCTTTACTCTTTTGGGTAATTTTTGGAAGACAAGGTTGTAAGATGTTTTTATTAGAGCCTTGAGCTCCGCAGGCTTAAGCCTGCAATTTTTTTTGACTGCTATCCATTTAGCCTTTGCAAGGTACGGCGCGGGAACGATTCCTTCGGTTTCCACAAGCTCATCAAATATTTCCGGGTCGCATTTTATAGACATCATATTCTCAGCGGTATTATCAAGCGCAGATATCACAAAGATCTTTCCGCCAACTTTGAAGAGCAGGTGATCTTCCCACTGCACTTCTTCTGTCGCCCCGCTAAATCTCATGCAATATTCCCTAAGCCAATCGGTATTCATATTCAGAAATCCCTTTTATACGATTTTACTTTTCACGTTTGACGTTTCACGTTTCACGTTTCACGTTTCACGTTTGACCTTTCACGATCAATGTCCTTTACCTGCGGCGCTGCTTGATTTATGCGTTAAGTAAATTGAAACGGCTATCAGCAGTATTCCAATACTCAGGTATAAGAGATTAATCATTTCTGTGTAATGGAAGTTGATCGCGTATTTGAAAAATGTGACGATCAAAACCATAATAACTACCTTTGCAATTTTTTCTTTGAGCGCGTCAAGATCGTGTATGATAAGTACTTTTGACGAAGTTTCATCTTTTTCGGCGACATCAATTTTGCTGATGAAAAGCTCATACAATCCGATGCCGAAAATCAGGAATACCGTACCGATAAGGTAATAGTCAATTGCTCCGACAAGGTGCGAGACAGTATTCTTACCGAACTCTTCATACGCTTCGGTGCTTGAAAATGCATGAGAGAATTCACTAACCACACCAACAACCTCAATGGTACCCATAACGATCATAATAAGCGCAGATAAAATTGCTGAAATAACAGCGAAAATAACCATATACCTGCTTTTCCACAGCATTTTTTCTATGAACTGGATGAACATACTCTACCCTATTTCCTTATAAAAACAGTAATTTTAACAATATTAAGGCAAAGATAACAATTTTATTTAATTTATGAAATTTATTAGTCAAAATATCTAATTTTTAGTAACTAAATCAGTTAGAATGTTTATTTTTAGCCTATTGCTAAAGTAAAAATGTTTGCATATTTTTACGAAATTATAATAAAACTATTTAATATTTAACACTAAGAAAGAAAAAATGAAGAAACTACTGACAGTTTTCTTAGGGCTTATAATGTTTGCATTAAGCTCCTATTCACAAACAGGTTTTAATTCTGTTTACTCAAAAGATGGTACTATAGTTATGGCAGTTGGCGATGGCGGCGCGATATTTATTTCTTATGATGGAGGAGCAACTTTCGGTTCATACCCTAACGCAGGCGCGCTGAATTTCAATTCAGTTTACGCAATTAACAACAGAGTTTGGTTAGTAGGCGATGGCGGAGCTGTTATGAACAGCACGAACGGAGGCTTAACGTACGGCAATTACGGTATAGGCGGCGGCGATCTGAATTCAGTTTACTTTGTAGATGAGAATACTGGATACGCAGTAGGCGCAGGCGGCAGAGTTGTAAAATCAGTTAATGCCGGAAACTCATGGACACCGCAGACAAGCGGCACAGTAAACAATCTTAATGGTGTTAAATTCACAAGCGCAACAAACGGTTACGCATGCGGAGATAACGGAACGGTAATATATACTGTTAACGGCGGTTCAACATGGCAAAGCTACACAACAGGCACAACAAAAAATCTTCTTTCAATTGACGCGGTTGCGCCTACAGTAGTAGCAACAGCAGCGGACGGAATGATAGCAGTTTACAACGGTTCAGTTTGGTCAATGCAGGATTATAAGAGCGTAATAAAGCCTGATGTAAGAGGCGTATCAATGATATCAGCAACAAGCTGGTTCACATGCGGCGGCGGCGGGTTCATAAATATGACAACTGACGCAGGCACAACAAGAACATACCAGGAAAACCCGATGCAGGGAAAACTGAGTGATATATATTTCTTCAACAGCACAAAAGGCTGGGCAGTATCAAACGATAACAAAGCAATTCTTAACACAACAAATGGCGGCGCCACATGGCAGTTCCAGAGCGGTGTATCAGTCAGCAGGTCATTTGTAAGAAAAGTAAACTCGAGCGGAAATATCGGTAATCCTTTTATGCTTCATCCCCAGAATAAGAACGGTGTTTTCATTTTAAGCGGCAATACATTAAGAAGAAGCCTTGACCGCGGTGAAACATGGACAACGCTCAACGCATCAGTACCCGGCGGTACATGTCATTCATTCTTTATAAACGCAGTTGATACTAACCTGATGATAGCTTCAATGGGCACATCCGGCGGCAGAGTAATTGTGAGCACAAACTACGGCACCACATGGACAAATTCGATAGCTTCAATTAACCTGACATCATATGGAATGCCTATGGAAGTAGATCCTAACTCTCCTAACAGGGTTTACCTGGCTCCGGATAACGCTCCGCTTAGAGTTTCAACGGACTGGGGCACATCATGGACACTTATCAGTGGCGGCGAACCCGGCGGTGTATTCAGAAGTCCGTGTGACGTTATTATACAATATGAGCTTCCTAATGTAATTCTGGTTGGTGACGGCACAACAGGTTCAAACTTCGGTAAAGTATGGAAATCAACCAACACAGGCGTAAACTGGACACTTATCAATACAGTTACAGGTTCAGAAATACCGATGATGGCAAATTCATCGCTTGATCTTAACTTATTCTATCATTCTACATGGTCATCCGGCAGTTTCTGGAAGAGCCAGAACATGGGTTCTGCATTTACAAATTTAAACCAGACAGGCGCGTTATGGGCAACAGATATTGCCAAAGACGATCCAACAGCGGTAACATTCAATACATACAGCGGAAGCACAACGTATTTTTCACTCAATTCAGGTACATCATTTACAACGCTTTCAACAACAAGCTCACCGGGCGCAGGAGTTGTATTCCTGGATAAAGCAAACCTGCTTTACCAGCAGGGCAGCGGAGTTGATAAGATGGTTGTAACATACACGGTAACACCGGTTGTATCAAACGGAAACATATCTTCTGAAATCCCGGCAACATTCGGGCTTTCACAGAATTATCCAAATCCGTTCAACCCAACCACACAGATTAAATACGATATTGCGAAAGCTTCTTATGTCGCTATCAAGGTATTTGATGTACTAGGCAACGAAGTTGCGACTGTGTTTAACGGGAATTTAGCCGCCGGCAAATACTCAGCTGATTTTAACGCTTCGAACCTTTCCACGGGAATATATTTCTATTCACTCACAGCTGACGGTCAAAAGATAGATACGAAAAAAATGATACTGGTTAAATAGAATTTAACAGGCAATTAGTTTCAAAACCCCGTTTAAGCAATTTAAACGGGGTTTATTATTTTTCAATATTTAAGTAAATTTGCATAATTTTTAATAAAACACACTTCAAATTACAAACAGAATGAAATTCAATTACAGAAAATTATTTATTCCAACAGCGGCATTGTTTATTTTAAGCATGTTCGCATATTCGTTCAGCTGGTTCCCCACAGGTTATGTTGGCACCACAAAGAAGAACGGCGGAGATTTGGGCTGCGTATGCCACCACGATGCTCCATCACCAAACGTAACAGTGCAGGTGATAGGACCTGACAGCGTGCCGGCGGGTACTACGGCTCTTTACCGCGTAAAGATATCAAACGGACCGGCAATAACGGGCGGCTTTAACGTAGCTAACCACCGTGATGGCGGCTCAGATACACTCACATTAACGGGCGTACCGGGCGATACGATGATACGCAAACAGGAAGGCGAGCTTACACATACTCACCCAAAACCATTCAGCAGCGATACAGTTTCATGGACCTTCAGATACACAGCTTCGGGCGTTACCGGATATGACACACTGTTTGCAACAGGCAACAGCACAAACAACAACTTAACCGCAGATACGCTTGATATGTGGAACTGGAGCGTTAATAAAACAGTAAGGGTTTACAATCCAATTGGCATTGTTAACATAAGCAGTATTGCTAAGGAATTTTCGCTTTCGCAGAACTACCCTAACCCGTTCAACCCTGTTACACAGATAAATTTTTCGGTTGCAAAAACATCGGATGTGAAGATCAGGATATTTGATATTTTAGGAAACGAAATTTCCGTTGCTGTGAATCAGAGAATGACACCGGGTGAATATAAACTGGATTTCGACGGCTCGAAGCTTTCGAGCGGTACATATTTCTATTCGTTGAGCGCAGATGGTAAGACGATCTCAACAAAAAAAATGCTGATGATTAAATAGCGGGAGCTATTTAATCCGGCACTAAGGCCTCCTTCATTAAATCCCGGTCTGCGGGTTTGAAGAACAAGCAGAGATAATAGATTTATCAGAGACACTACGCCAAGGATTGAAGGAAGAATATAGAAATGATTAACGTTTTGTAAAAAAGGGATTTACAGTCTGTTTCAAGACATCAATTTTACAGAATGGAGTCAAGCTAAAGCCCAATTTCAGTTTAGAATCGAGATAACCCCGGCTAAAAGCCGGGGTTAACTTTTTAAGACGGACGGATTTACACCTTTTTTTATTTTACAACTGTAACGTATAAAAGTTACTATTAAACCCAATGTTCACTATTGCATATATAGAGAAATGAGTTTATATTACGAAAATCAATTAACATTTTTTTCAAAACTAACCAATCACAGATGAAAAAATTTACAAAACTTTCTGTAATTATGCTTACAGTTATTACTGTAATTATAGTTCAGGCGTTTGATTTTACCTCAGATGATTCGGACCGCAATCCGAATATTGACAGAGCCCCGCATTGGGTTCACCAGATGAGCCAGGTCAAACAGAACAACAACCCGCTGCCGCTTACTCCGATAATAACACCGGATGGGTATGATAACTACTTCCTTGGGACAGATTTTGCAGAATGCAATACAGCAGTGAACCCCAGAAATCCATTATGGATCTTTACTGCTTACAATACCAACGGTACCCATTATACAACAAACGGCGGATTGAACTGGCTTGTAAACAACCCAAGTTTCGGCGGCTCAGTTGCCGGTGACCCGGTTGTAGTATTTGATAGTTTGGGTAACCTGTTCTATGATAACATGAAAGGTCCAACAATCACAGGTACCTGGATGCAAAAATCCACAAACAACGGTATAACATGGCTGCTGAGCGGTGTAACAGCAAATGTAGGTAATGATAAGAACTGGATAGCAGCCGATCAGACTGCCGGTCCATACGCAAATTTCATATACGGCTCCATGACCACATCCGGCGGCGCTTCCTTCAGCAGAAGCACTAACGGCGGAACAAGTTTTACAACGCTGGGTACGTTATCACCTCACGCTTTACCCGGAACGATGCCGGCAGTAGGCCCTAACGGTTCAGTGCAGGGCGGCAGTGTTTATGTGGTAACAAATTCAGGGTTATACTATAACCCAACATACACATTTTTCCGTTCAACAAATGGCGGAGCAACGCTTCCGACATTGCAGTCAAGTCACAGCGGCTGGGTAAATACAGTAGGTACACAGGTTGGCGGAAGAAACTCAGTTGAAAACATGAGAACCCGTCCATATCCGTATATTGCCGCTGATAACAGCTATGGCACATACAGAGGAAGATTTTACGTAATATACGCAGCAAACGATCCGCCGGGAAGCGGAAATAAACCTGATATATGGTGCAGGTATTCAACAGATTTTGGCGTGACATTCTCAAGTCCAATTAGAATTAATGACGACGCTAACACACAGACTCATCACCAGTGGCATCCTGCTATTTGGTGTGAAAAGGAAACAGGCAGGCTTTATGTTAACTGGATGGATACAAGAAACACACCAACCAGCGACAGCGCAGAAATATACGGATCATATTCAACAAATGGCGGCGTAAGCTGGGTAACAAACCAGAAGATCTCAAACGCCAAGATGAAGATCAACTGCGCAACATGCGGCGGCGGCGGAACACCAAGATACCAGGGTGATTACAACGGCATAGTCGCAACACCACAGGGTTCAATTTCAACATGGGCTGATTTCAGGAACGGAACGTTCGGCAGCTACGGTGCTTACTTCCCTGATTTCGCTATGAAAGTTACACCACTTGTTGCAATTACATCAGGTACCAATGACAGCGGTTTCGCTTATGTGAGCGTACCATCGGTAAAGCTGTTCACATTAACATCAACTTACTCAGCTACAGTTACCAATCCGCCGGGTACCGGCAGTTTACAGCTGACTTTCCTCAACAGAACAACACCGGCAACTCAGAACACATTAACTACATATCCGGATTCATTGAGAATCAGGGTAAGAACAACGGGCGGAGTTCCTTCGGGATTATATACAATCCGCGTTATAGGTCAAGGACCCAACGGAACACCTGTACATGAAAGATCATTTACAGTGAATGTAGGAGCAGTCGGTATTCAGAACAATAACACAGGAATACCTGAAAAGTTCTTCCTGTACCAGAATTATCCGAACCCGTTCAATCCGACAACGAACATCAGGTTTGATATTTCAAAAGCGGGTAATGTTAAGCTTGCGGTTTATGACCTTGCAGGCAAACAGGTTGCTGAGCTATTGAATTCAAACTACGGAGCAGGTTCATATACGTACGATTTCAATGCAGAGAACCTCGCAACAGGCGTTTACTTCTATAAGCTGGAAACACCTGAGTTCACAAGCATTAAGAAAATGATACTGGTAAAATAAAATTTCGGATTTTACTTTAATTTAAAGCCCGGTCTGTGTGACCGGGCTTTTTTGTTGCAGAAATTTTGCGAAGACTGAAAGGCTTCGATTACGGTTGATATTGCGAAGACTGAAAGGCTTCGACTACGGTTGATTTTGCGAAGCCTGAAAGGCTTCGACTACGGTTGATTTTGCGAAGCCTGAAAGGCTTAGATTACGGTTGATATTGCGAAGCCTGAAAGGCTTCGGCTTGGCACTTCAAGGGAAATTGTACGCGTTATTTTAGTAAAACCATTTTTTTAGATTCCGAGAAATTACCTGCATCGATCTTGTAGATGTAAACACCAGAGGCTAGTCCATAGTTCAGGAATTTGAAATTGTTGTAGCCCGCAGGGCGGTAACCTTCAACAAATACTTTTATCCTTTTACCGGTGATATCATACAAAGTTATGTTCACATAATCACCTTTGGCAAGATAGTATGAAATATTGGTGGAGGGATTGAACGGGTTAGGATAGTTCTGCCCGAGTGATGACCTGTTTGGAACAATTGTGCTTCCCGGTGTGATACCAATGACAGCCGTGTTGTATTTTAATATTGCGCCATAAGATCCGAACGCAAATCCAAGCGAAGGCGACAGGAATTTTGCAGCGTAAACGGCGGTGGAATCCGGCGCGGGAACACTTATCCACGGGATATCCTGGTTGCAGGAATCAAGATGCACTGCCCATGCCTGCGCAAACGAGAGGGGCATCCATACTTCTTTTTCTGTTCTGAAAGCAAGATCTCTTGCAACACCGAAGAGCCCGATATTGAGATATTTCCAGCTGGCGGTATTGTTCCACGTGGTAGTAGTAATCGCACCGAATTCAAAATCACCCCCGCTTGAAATGATCTTGTTTTCATTAATGACTTTAATATCAAACAGCGGCTCAGGTGTCAGGCAGTAAGTGCTCCAGTTGACTCCCGCGTTGGTAGTGCGCCACACAGCACCAACAATATCATACTTTCCGCCGCACAAAAACCCTGTTGTAGAGTTTATGAAACTGACACGGTGTTTAGGGAAACCGTAGAGGTACGGACATCCTGCGGTATCAATGACACACTCTATCCAGTTATTTCCGCCATTGGTTGTTCTGTAGATCCTGCCGCTGAAGCCGGTAGCGTAACCTGCAAGAGAATCAGTGTAATAAATATTGGTTACGACATAATTGGAATCCGGGAACCTTGATTCAGACCAATTGAGTCCGCCGTTAGTAGTTTGGAGAACAATTGAACCGATGAAAAGGTAATCATTCGCCAGCGCCCAGCCAAGTCTGCGATTCAGGAAAAAAATATCATCTATGTTATAGTTCTGCACGCCGGAATTCTGCAGCTGCCATGAGGCTCCGCTGTTTGTGGTGTTAATGATGGTACCGGAATCACCCGCTGCCCATCCATAAACGGAATCGACAAACGCGCACTTGGTCAGAATTCTTTCGGTGGGTGAAGGCACTCTAAGCCAGTAGTCCTGGGAAAGAACCTGAAAGGCCGATAAAACCAGGAGCAATGCGGCGAGTATTATAAACTTATATTTCATTATCTAAACATGTTATTTATTTGAGCAGGAGCATTTTGATAGTTTTATCATAACTTCCGGCAGTTATCCTGCAAAAATATACGCCGCTTGGGAACGCAGAAGCATTCCATGAAACGCTGTGGTAACCCGAGGGCTGAAAACTGTTGAGCAGTACATCAACGGTTTGCCCCAGCAAATTAAGTATTTCTATCCTGACTATTACAGAACGGTTGAGGGTGTATCCAATTCTGGTTTCTGGGTTGAACGGATTCGGGTAGTTTTGATCAATTGTGAAAGCTTCGGGAAGCGGTTCATTGTTATTGCCGGCAATGCCTATGATTGATGAGTTATATTTATAGATCCTGCCTGAATCCGCGACTGACCAGCCGAGCGTGGGAGTTACGAAGAATGTATAGTTCATTCCTTCATTTCCGGGGTATGGAACTTCGCGCCAATCTACAGCATTGAACCCGGAATCGGTAGTAACAGCAAAATAGTCTATGTAATCCAGCGGAACCCAAATCTCGTTGGGTGTTCTCATTCCCAGGGACTGTCCCCTGCCGAGCAGTTTCATAACGGGATCGTAGATCCAGTTGACTCCCCCATTGGTTGAATAAACATTCGCGAGCCCGTATTCAAAATCGCCCCCGGTCGCAAAGATAATATTTTGGTTGATAGCCTTGATCTCGTAGAGAGGCTCGGCCGCCAGGCAGTAAGTTTTCCAGTTGAGCCCGGCATCGGTTGTGCGCCAGATCATGCCCTGTATATCGACCTGTCCTCCGCAGGCGAAGCCTGTCATATCATTGATAAAGTAAATATCGTGTTTGGGAAAAAGATACAATGGAGGGCAATAAGCGGTATCAATTGTTGTGCTGAACCAGTTTAGACCGGCATTTGTAGATTTAAGAATGTAGCCGCTATAGCCTGTTAAAAATCCGGTTGTAGGATTAAGAAAATAAATTTGGTTATAGACTACTGTGGAATCTTCAAATCGCGCAGAAGTCCAGTTTAATCCCGCATTTGTGGTTTTCAGGATGATTGTTCCGTTAAAAAGGTAACCATTTGTAATAACCCACCCGGTGGTTTGATTTATGAAAAAAACATCATCAATACCATCAGTTGTGCCGGAGTTCTGCAGAACCCAGTTATTGCCGCTGTTTGATGTATGGAGAATCACCCCGGAATCGCCGGCTATCCAGCCGTTTAAGGAATCAACAAACATTCCTCTTTTTAGTTTCTGGTTAGTTGGTGAACTGACCTGAAGCCAGTATTGCTGAGCGTACAGAGTGACACCGGTTAGAACTAATAGTATTATTAAGAATCTCTTCATTTATTGCCAAAATATACTATAAAATCAAAATTAAGGTTAGGCAATAATAGTTTCCGAATAATTGATGATTTAGTAAGTCAGCTCACATGCAATTTAGGTGGCAATGTTGTTTGACTCCCCCTTGTAAAGGGGGAGGGACATTTGGTGTTTTGCACTTCGACTCCGCTCAGTGCGACATTGGCAAAGTGCGACATATACCTGTGCGATTTTGGTACAGAATGGTGACTATTCTTTGTTTTCATTGCAATAGAAAATGGTTATTAGTAATTTTGAGCTAATTCAATTTAAATAAATGCTTTCCACCTCCATCCAATAATGTTAGATATAAATTATATCAGGGAAGAATTTCCCATCACAAAGAAGTGCTTCCAGGTTTACGGAAGCACAGAGCCAAAAAACCTGATCTATCTTGATCACGGCGCATCAACACACCCCTGCAGCACTGTATTAAATAAGTATATTGATTTCATAAAGAACTACTACTCAAATGTTCACCGCGGTAAACATTATTTAAGTATGATATCTACCGAGCTTTTTGACCGCGTATATGAGACGATATTTAATTTTATAAATGCGAGCAAACCGGATAACGCGATAGTGCTTACCGCCAATACCACCAGCGCGCTTGATATGACTGCATGGCTGATGAAGGATCATGACGGAATAACATTGATCTCTTTGATGGAGCATCATTCCAACGACCTGCCGCACAGGCACAGAGGCGAGACAATGCACTTCGGGGTTAACAAAGACGGGTCACTGGACCTGGATGACCTTGAGGCAAAACTGAAGAACAATAAAGTGAAACTCGTAGCGGTAACCGGCGCTTCAAATGTTACGGGTTATATAAATGATATACACAAAATAGCTGAGCTGGCGCATAAACACGGCGCGCGGATACTTGTTGACGCGGCGCAATTGCTTGCACACAGGCAGATTGATGTTAAGCCCAATGACGATCCGCAGCATATAGATTTTCTTGCGGCAGCGGGACATAAAGCGTACGCGCCGTTCGGGTCGGCGTTTTTATTTGGACCAAGAGATGTGCTTGACAGGGTTCAGCCATACACACCCGGCGGCGGAACGGTTTTATTTGTGAGCGAACATGACTATATTTACGCAAGCTCACCTGACAGACATCAGGGCGGGACACCGAACATCGCCGGCGCGATAGCGCTTGCGGAGTCGCTAAACTTTTTAAGTAAGGCGGGACTCGATAACATACGGCAGCATGAAGTTGAATTAACAGAATACGCGCTGAACAGATTAAAGGAAGTCCCTGAGATAAATTTGCTTGGTGATATTGCCGCAGAAGACAGACTTGGAGTAATAACATTTAATATTGGGGAGCTTAGTAACGGACTGGTTGCTGATATACTTAATCACGAAGCGGCTATTGCTACAAGGAACGGGAGATTTTGCGCGCATCCCTACCTGAGCTTTTTACTGGGAAGGGATGATTCCGAACAGATTATAACAAGGCTGCGCAGCGGTGAGAAGTTTGATATAGGCGGCGCGGTGAGGATATCGTTTGGTATCTTTAACACAGAAAGTGAAGTTGATGATGTGGTTGAGAATCTGAAGATGATCGCTAACCGGAAATGGAAGGCAAAGTATGATAATGACGCGGCTTATTTTGATTGCAAGGGTGTGCAGTTGAGCGCATCGTAGGTTGTAGAGAGTAACAGGAAGATATTGTTTTTGTAGAGGCGACCGGATGAGCATGACTATGGCATTGGTTCGTTTTTTTTTATGAGGGGGATGATTGTAACTTTTATAAGCGACCCCACCCATCACGCCTTGGGCGTGATTGCCCTCTCTTAGAACCAAGACTTGCAGCCCAAAGGAGAGTGCGTGAATGACCAAAATTTGGACATATTTGATTTCCAATGAAACTTAAACCTGCAAGGTCTTTAAGACCTTGCAGGTTATGTGATTGTATTACGCCCCTCCGGGGCTTGTGCAATAGTAATGTATATTTCGATGGGCTACGCCCATCGCTGAGATATTGCGCCACTTCGTGGCTTTTAGAAGCGACACCAACCATCATGACGAAGTGGAGGATAATATTGAGACGTGCCAACTGTCAAGCCAGTCAGGGCGGCACGTTTGTACACGAAAGAGTTTGAATGTGGTAAACTTGTTTATAAAATCCCCAATGTAGAGTTAAGTTGGAAATTGATTTACCAAAGATCGTGGATTGATATAATCCGGCAGCTCTTACTCCCCCTTTTCAAGGGGGACTGGAAACGGTGATTGATGATCCCATTTATCATGATGGGCTTCGCCCATCGCTGAGATATTGCGCCACTTCGTGGCTTGTGCTTGGAGGATCTTTTTCGGACAATAAGCTTTGTAGTTGGCATAAAACAGGCTGCAATAACAGTGCTTCGACTCCCACGCCATGGGCGGGCACGCGCTCAGGGCGACAATAAATATTGTTTTTGTAGAGACGACCAGATGTACCTGTGTTTGGCATTGGTGGGTCGTCTTTTTTGTTATACCAAAGATATAACCAGGCAAGACTTTGTGATCCGGAAGGTTTTATGTTTACTCATAAATCAGTTTGCTTTTCGTGGAGTGCACTGACTATGCCTGACTGCCCCTGCAGTTCAGTGCTTGCATCAACCATGCCTGCGGCAGGCGCGCACAGTTGATGCACTCCAACGAGAAGCTGGTAATCATCAGTCGAGTCACTTTCAGAACTTATTCTGCGGCTTTTAGGGCTTGTGAGGATAAACCAAATTTCTAAGTACGAACCCTGAAAGGGTTCGACTACGGTTCATTTGTTGCGCTCAGGGCGACACGTTTGTACACGAAAGAGTTTGAATGTGGTAGACTTGTTTATAAAATCCCCAACGTAGAGTTAAGTTGGAAATTGATTTTCTAAAGATCGTGGATTGAAGTAATCCGGCAGGTCTTACTCCCTCTTTTCAAGGGGGACTTGAAGCGGTGATTGATGATAGCATTTATCACGATGGGCTTTGCATTCAATCATAAAAAATCATTGCTAAATCCTTATTTTTTAATTATATTACTTTTTTGACATGATGAATAGGGATATTGTTAGTTTAATTAATAATAATCAAGAGTTTATAATAACAAGCCACGTAAACCCCGATGGGGATTCAATAGGCAGTGAAATTGCTCTTCAGTTATATTTAAAGTCACTCGGCAAAAACGCCGGAATTTTGAACTATTCCCCTACGCCTGACAATTACACATTCCTTGATAAGGAACGGGTGATAGAGCAGTTTGATGAAGCGAAGCACAAGGAGCGTATTTTAAACGCTGATGTGATATTTATACTTGATACGAATGAATTCGAACGAGTAAGGACATTGGCTCCTTACATTCATGCGAGTAAGGCAAAAAAAATACTGATAGATCATCACCTGGGATTCAAACCGGAGTTGTTTGATGAGTATATAGTTGATACAGACTCCCCCGCCACGGGCGAGATACTGTACAGGTTCTTTAAAGATATTGAAAAAGCTGAAGGTAAAACGGGTATCATTACCAAAGAAATGGCGCAGGCTTTATATGCTGCCATCATGACGGACACCGGTTCGTTCAAGTTTAACCGTACAGATGAGGAGACTCATACAATAATAGCAGACCTTCTGACTTATGGATTAAATCCATATGATATTTATTCAGAAATATACAATAAGTCATCATTAGGCAGGCTTCACCTGCTGGGCAGGTTTCTGAACAATATAACATTGATGTATAACGGCAGGCTGGCGTATTCAGTAATTCACAGAAAAGATTTTGAAGAATCTTCAACAGATGAATACGCAATTGAAGGATTCAGTTCACACTTAATGAGCCTGGAAACTGTGGTGCTTGGAATAGTAATTACCCAGACACTTCGCGGTGTGAAGCTGAGCTTCCGCTCAAACGGCGATGTTTTTTCGAATGAGCTGGCCGGAGAGTTCGGCGGCGGCGGACATCAGAACGCTTCAGGGGCATTCATACCGGGCGGAGATATTGATAAGCTGGTGAAGGATGTGACGGCGAAGGCGGAAAAATATCTGTGAAGAAATGTGAGACGTGAAACGTGAAACGTCAGATGTGAAATGTGAAACCTTCTCGCGCATTCGCTCGATAAGGCAGGCGTGAGATGTGAAACCTTACTTTGTACGAGTTCACTGAAGCAGAAGTAAAAGTGAATTACAAAAGAATCAACAAAAGCAGCATGAACAACCCGCATGATGCGGGATTCGATCAAACTTAGTTTGATCTCAATAAAAACTAAAATCAATAAAATTAAAAAAATATAAAACTTATTTTACGCGGAGACATAAATGAAAATCAAATATGAGGTAAAGAAGATCAAGGATATTAAAGCCGATGTAGTAGCATCGGTAACCTTTGAAGACCAGGTATCAACAAAGATGCACTGGCTGAACACATTATTCAAAGGAACCCTTGATACGTTAATTGAGACCAATGACTTTAAGGCAAAATCAAACACCACTGTTCTGACATACCTTGGGCCTGATAACCGCAGCAAGAGACTTATGGTTATTGGACTAGGCAACAGCAAAGAAATTACGCTTGAGGCTATAAGAAAAACATACGCATCTGCGGCCAGAAAGCTTAACGCCATGAAACTGACATCTGTGGGATTTGAAGTACCGGACCTTGCATACATAAAAAGCGTAACCAATGCTTCGCATTATGATATTATGCAGGCAATCTGCGAAGGAGTATTTTTGACGCAGTATTCACCCAAGAAGTATCATTCCAAAAATGATTTTGTACATTTTAACGAAGTTATTTTCTTTACTGATTCACCCAAATACACCCGTGAAGGCACAGAGGCTCTTAAAGACGCGAAAGTTATCTGTGACGCGGCAATTATTGCAAGAGAGCTTGAGAATGAGCCTTCGAACTTTTTAACACCGGATAAATTCGCCGAGTTCGTAAAGAAATCCAGCACAAAAGCAGGTTACCAGGTAACGGTATATGATGAAAAGAAAATAGCGCAGCTTAACATGGGCGGCGTAATTAACGTTGGAAAAGGCAGTGTGAATCCACCCAGATTTTTGATACTTCAGTATTTCGGTGCTAACAAATCAGAGAAGCCGGTAGTACTTGTAGGTAAAGGCGTAACGTTTGATTCGGGCGGAATTTCGATAAAGCCAGCCGCAGGTATGGACGCTATGAAGATGGATATGGGCGGCGCAGCCGCTGTGGTTGGAGCGTTTGAAGCAGTTGCAAGACTGAAGTATAAAATGAATCTTATCGGACTTATTCCCACAGTGGAAAATATGCCAGATGCCAACGCGTATAAGCCGGGCGATGTGATAAAGAGCTACGGCGGCATAACCATTGAAATTGATAACACAGACGCAGAGGGCAGGCTGATACTTGCAGACGCTCTTGAATACGCGGCTAATTATAAACCGAAGGCTGTAATTGACCTGTGTACATTAACCGGCGCGGCTATAATTTGTTTCGGTCACCTGCTTGCAGGTTTGATGGGCAATGATAAAGAGCTTAACAAGAAGATATTCGCTGCCGGCGAGAAAACATACGAAAGAGTATGGGAGCTGCCGTTATATGATGAGTATGATAAACTGATGAAGAGTGAGATAGCTGATATTAAGAATTCGGGACCGGCAAGACAGGCAGGCACAATTATGGGCGGAATATTTTTGAAGAAATTCGTACAGGATAAGTATCCCTGGGCGCATCTGGATATTGCCAGCGTAGCAATGGGTCTTGGTGAATCCGCGGAAGATTACCATACACCGGGCGCAACGGGTTACGGCGTAAGATTGCTTACTGAGCTTCTTAAACAATATTCACACTAATTATAAATAAAGGTAAAGAAGAGGCACTGACGGTTTGAAAAAAATCGAGGCTCCCTCGAAGATACTGCTTGTCTTAACGCTGATCGAATTCATCAATTATTTTGACAGGCAGGTTGTATTTCCTTTATTCAGTTACCTGAAAGCTGATTTCAATCTGAGTGATTTTGAGCTTGGAATGATAGGTACTGTGTTCATGATAATACATGCATCGTTTTCAGTGCCATTGGGCATACTAGCCGATAAATGGGTGAGGAAAAACATCATAGCGGCGGGTGTCGCGATATGGTCGATAGCAACGTTTGTGACAGGTACGGTTCAGAATTTCACACAGCTTTTATTCACGCGCGCAGCGGTTGGAATAGGTGAAGCGTCTTACGCTCCTGCCGCGACATCCCTTATAGCAGATAATTTCCCACTGGAAAAACGCGCACGCGCAAGTTCAATATTTCATTTAGGAATGTTCTTTGGCGGTACGCTAGGAATGATACTTGCGGGAGTGCTGGGCTCAAAATTAGGCTGGAGAGCCTGTTTTTTTATAGTGGCAATCCCCGGTATAATTCTTGCGCTAACAGCTTTGAGGATAAAAGAAACCAAGCATGAGCATAGGAATACATCTGAGGTAAACACCAGGAATATTTTACAGCTTTTTAAAACCCCTGCTTATATAATGACACTTGTATCGGGGATAATGCTTACGTTTACATCATCAGCAATTATCAGCTGGATGACACAATTTTTTATTCGTTTTCATAATTATTCAGTTGACCAGGCATCAATTACAATAGGTCTTGCGGTGATAATTGGCGGTCCGCTGGGAATTTACAGCGGTGGTTATTTTAGTGACCTGTTGTACAATAAGTATAAAAAGCCGCGATCACTTGCTATGGCGATAGCGTTCATACTGGCTACACCGCTGATGTATATAACATTAACCACGCAAAATGAAATTTTGCTTTTGGTGACATTAGTGATGGCAACTTATTTAATGACCTTTTATTATGGTCCAATGGTAGCATTGATACAGGATATTGTGCCGGGCGCGCTTAAAGCCACGGCATTCGCATTTTACTTGTTTACCGTACATTTGATTGGCTCAACGCCTGCGCCGGCTTTGATAGGTAAGATATCGGATATCAGTAATCTGCAGACGGCGCTATTTTTGGTGGTTGCTTCAAATCTGATAGGCGGAATATTACTTTTGGTTACAACTAAGTTACTGATAAAACGGAGAGATGCCCAAACAGCTTAATTTACAGTGATTTATTATTTCTGAAATTACGCAAAATTTTGACTAAATTATTAATAATGAATAAGATAAATTTGTGAAACATTAATTAGCATTATACGATTTAAATAGTAACAGGCATTTATTGGAAGAGAAAGATATAACAAATAACAGCGAAAAAGACGAAAAAACGCATCAAAACGATAAGTTTTTAAGATGTATAAATATTGATTGTGTTTTTAACAGTTCAAATGAACAGGGTGCAATCCGTAATACCTGCTCACATCCTAATGTTGTGGTTGAAAGCCGCTTCGCGGATATTACAATCGCAATTTGTTCGGAGTTCCGCAGCAAGAAGGATTATACATTTGAGAAGCCGGCTACTATTGTAGAGCTAAAGACCGGTGAGAAGACTGAGATAAAAGGCAGACCTGATGTAGGTATTGAGACTATTGAAAAGGTTACAACCCGTGATCTTGAGAATGAAGTAACAAAATCCTCACAGGAAACCGGAATTGAAACATCCAGGGAAACTTCAATCAATGTACAGGATCATATTAAGCCATTGATAATAGAGACTGCGGCGAAAGATCCGGCAGAAATGACACCCGATGAGATCTACAATTTAAGTACAAGGCCCGGCACTGACTTCCTTATACTTAAGAAGATATACCAGCCTAACACACGCAAAGGGCTTATTGGTTCAGTTATATTTCATTTTTTCCTTTTGTTGTTGATGTACCAGTTCCTTGTGCCAAAGGAAGAGAAAATTGAAGGAGAGCATAACCAGCGTATTGTAGTTGTTGAAGATCTTGAAATGCCGAAATTCGACCCGCCGGATATTGATAAGATGAAAGAGGAAGAAGAAAAAAAGCTTCTTGAGGAACAGGAGATAAAGGATAACACCAAGGATGTAAGGCCAAAGATACAGAAGAAGACAATAACTCCTAACATAAAGCGGCCTAATGATAATACACAGAAAGATACAAATCTTTTGAGTACTAACGATACAAATAAGATCAAGAACGATTCCAATTTAACCAAGAATACAAGAGATACCAGCAGGATAGAAGTACCTGATTCACTGAAGGCAAGCTACAACGAAAATGAGATAGGCCTTAAATTATGGTTCCCAAAGGGATGGAAACTGCTTGATAACCGCGCGGTGAATCTGAATCAAAAGGAATTCAATGGTGTAATACTTGCGACTGATTCATTGAGTGAGGACCCGGGCGCGGTGAACATTTTTTTACTCGTGGATGACCCGCAGCACAGCGCATATAATAAGGCAACATATAAGAACCCTTTTCCTATGGATGATTCAATAGTGGTTGGATATGTAACTGACCCGATAAAATCCAGCGGGAAGAAATTTTCGACGAAGTATTACCTGTTCACAGATCCGACAGGTATGAAGAATATACAGGTAAGCGTAGATTACGCTTCGCAGGCAATGATGGAAAAATACCAGAAGCTTGTTGATGCGGTAGTACGTTCTGTTAAGATAGCTCCCCCGCCGAGCAAGGATCCTTAGGGAATTTGAATTGCACAAGATCTTTCGATTGCCGGGACAGTTATGATTCCGGCATTTTTTATTTTTAGCACATCCTCCTCATTTCAAATGAGAGTGTTACTGATAATTCTTGTTTCAACTTCAATATATTAATATATTGCAATATTGAAAATCATTGATCAAACATACAAACAGACCATAAAAGCCAAGGCTAAGGAGCTAGGGTTCATTGCGTGCGGATTCGCGAAGTACGAGGTGCTTGAGGGTGAATCCGGGAAGCTGCGCAAGTGGCTGGATGAAGGCAAGCAGGCTGATATGGCATGGATAGAACGCGGCTTTGAGAAGCGAAGGGATGTACGGCATATTTTGCCTGAAGCACGGAGCGTGATATCGCTTGCCTTTAATTACTACACACCGTTTGAGCATGACGAGAGCAAACCGAAAATTTCAAGGTATGCGTGGGGTAAGGATTACCATAAGATACTGAAAAAGAAGCTGAAGGAGTTGTGTGAGGTGATAATGTTGACCTCACCCCCATCCCCTCTCCTAATAGGAGAGGGGGGCAATGACTCTGAAATTAACGAAAAATTAAAAAGTTTGAATGAGACCTCACCCCCATCTCCTATGCTGATCCAGCCAGGGCGGGACTTCGAAAATGTCCAGGCACATTTTCTTGAAATAGAGGGGGGCAATGACACTGAAATTGTCGAAAAAGCAAAGAGTTTGAATGTGACCTCACCCCCATCCCCTCTCCTAATAGGAGAGGGGGGCAATGACTCTGAAATTATCGAAAAAGCAAAGAGTTTGAATGAGACCTCACCTCCATCCCCTCTCCTAATAGGAGAGGGGGGCAATGACTCTGAAATTATCGAAAAAGCAAAGAGTTTGAATGTGACCTCACCCCCTACCCATACAAAAAAGGAAAATGGTGGAATCCTACTGAAGAGTTACGTTGATGACGGGCCGGTGATGGATAAGGTCTGGGCGCAGCGCGCCGGGATTGGGTGGATGGGAAAACACAGTAATATTATTAATCCCGAATACGGCTCATGGTTTTTTTTGTGTGAGATAGTTACCAATATTGATTTCGGTATTTACGATACGCCCATTGAAGATATGTGCGGAAGCTGCACACTGTGTATTTCAGCCTGTCCAACCGGCGCGATTGAAAGCGAGTATGTTGTTGACGCGAATAAGTGTATTTCGTATCAGACTATAGAGAATCGCGGTGAGATTCCACAAGACCTGAATTTAGACGGATGGATATTTGGGTGCGATGTATGCCAGGATGTGTGTCCGTTTAATTCACCTAAGTATAACCATGTGACAAGTGAAGAAGGATTTTGGCCGAAGAGTATTTTCGAAGGAACTGACCAAAGCGCTTCGACTCCCACGCCAATGGCGGGCACAGCGCTCAGCGAGACAAGCCAAGAATTAGCTCAACTTACCGAAGAGGAATTTGCGGAGGTGTTTGCTGATTCGCCAATTAAGCGTACAAAATACGCGGGATGGAAGAGGAATTTGGGGAGAATTGATAAATAATGCTTGCGGCGCGAACACGGCGAAGAAGGAACTGGCATAAAAAGCGGCGGGGTGTTAAGACTACTCGGGGAGCTGCCAATAAGATAAAAGATGCATTATCTCTGAAGGCTATGATAAAAAGAAATAGGATGAAGTGAGAGATTGCCGCAGAGTCCCTTTCAGGAGACTCTGCGAAGACAATAAAGCGTACAAAGCATGCGGGATGGAGGCGGAATTTGGGGAGGGTGAAATAATGATTGCGGCACAGACACGAAGAAGAAGGAACTGGTGCGACTAAGGAAGAAGAATAAAAAGAAGTGAGAGATTTCGAAGAGTCCCTCATCAAGAGACTCTGAGACTACGACAAAAACTTTTCAAGATTCCTGCCTGCGCAGGAATGACAAAGTATTTTAATGTCAGCCTTTTTTATTTTTCATAAATTCTTATATTTGTATATGCCGAAATCGAAATTTTTGAAAGTATTTGCACTGCTTGAGATGTTCAGCGCGACTGTATTTTTGGCGCTTGCGCTGATATTTTACATATCCAAAGATACGCTTGGAGGCAGTATCACAATTCCAGCAATATTCGGATTCATAGGTATATGTTCAATCATAGCAGCACCGCTGCTGATGAAATTCGCCCGCAAAGCTGAAGAAGCTGAAAAATCACAGAAAAGTAAAATATAAACATTATGGCAACATCACCAAACAACGCACCGCAGTTGTTGAAATATATTGCATTTGTAATGCTGTTCGCATCGGTTGTGCTGGTAATACTTGGCGTATATTTCTACCAGAAGGAAGATGCATTTCTTGCGGAATGCAGCCTTATCAAATGCAGGGTTACATCAATTGAAGAAAAAAGATACGGCAAGGCTTATGTTACTTTAACCGAAGTGAATGGCAATTACAAACCGTGGGTGCATTATGTGGAGTATGATCCTTCTGATGAAGAGCTTGGTTTTGAGGAGGGTGAAATACGCGAAGTATATTATTATACCAAGGATCCGGCGCAATCGCAGGTAAAAGGGTTTTTTGAAAATCATTTAACTTCATTTATACTGCTGATAGTAGGTTTTGCATTCATGCTTGATTTCCCAATTCTTCTTATGGTAGTCTCCAAAACAAAAAAGCAAAGAATGGCGCAGAATCAGTTTGGGATAAAAGATGAAGTTATATCTGAATAGCGTTATGTCAAACGTGAAATGTGAAACGTGAAACGACAAGCGTCAAACCTTCTCTCCTTTAAAATGAATCATGAATGAATAATGTTAATTATTCATTGATAATTGAACATTGCGAATTGCTGCTGTCACACTCCCCTCTTACTAAATGTCTAATACATAACTAACCATAGATCCATGATAAAATACATTATTTTACTATCCTCATTTATTTGTATGAATATATTTGCGCAGGGTTCAAATGCTGATGCTTTGAAAAAAGTTGATTTGGAATTTTCAAATCTCTCAAAAGAAAAGGGTGTTAAGGAAGCCTTCCTTGTTTACACTGCTGAAAACGGCGTGCTTCTAAGACCCTTTATGATGCCAGTTGTTGGGTATGATGAAGTGAAGAAGTTTATGGAAGAAGGTGACAACAATTTTCAGTTAACGTGGGAGCCGGTGTATGCTGATGTTAGCGCATCGGGAGAAATGGGCTATACTTACGGACTATATACTGCTGCGTATAAGGATGAAAAGGGAGTTGAGCAATCAACCCGCGGGACTTATGTATCGATATGGAAGAAAGATAAGGATGGTAACTGGAAGTTTGTACTGGATACGGGGAATCCGGGGCTGGAGCCGAGGAAGTGACAGCAGTTTCCATTTGTGTACTTAGCGATATTCAAGGATTTGGCCGAATGAGAAAATGCTATTCATAACGAGCCCTGAAAGGGCTCGACTACAGAAGCTGAAACAAAAAAAGGGGCTCGACTACAAAAGCTGAAACAACAAAAGGGGCTCGCGCCTCAAGTTTTGTTTACACACCCTCCGGCTATGGCGGGATAAACTGTCAGCGCTGCCGCGCTGACACCCCTCACCAGAACTGCAAATGCAGTCAGGTGGGAATTTGTTAATCAGCGTTAATTAAAGCGAGCCCTGAAAGGGCTCGACTACAAAAGCTGAAAAAAACAATGGGATAATAGCCCCTTGTTCACGAGTTTCGATAAATCTTATTATTTAGATTCTATAAACTTCTTTAGTGAATTCAGTTTATTATCCCAGAACCCGTTATAGAATTGGAACCAATGGATTGCAGCGTTCAGCTGTTTTGGGTTAAAGCTGTAGTAACGCTCTCTGCCCTCCTTTCGCTGGTGAACAAGCCTGGAGTTTTCCAGGATCCTGAGGTGTTTAGAAATTGCAGGCCGGGAAATTTTGAATTTCCCGGCAATTTCGTTTACGTTCATGGTGCCTTTTGAGAGCATTACCAGAATTTTTCTGCGGCTCTCATCTGCGAGAGCGGAAAACACACTATTAACATTACTCATAATTGAAGTGCAGTTTATAATTTTAATCAACTATTATTTTAAATCCGCCGTAAACAAGCCGTTTGCTATCAAAGACTTTTTTTACAGATTCGCTGGAGACAGCAGCTATCCTTGGATCAGACATAACTTTTTTGTTTACCGAATCCCTGTGTTTTTTGCTGCGGTAAGTTATCCATGCAATAATAACAGTTTCGTCCTGTTTTGCCTTCGCAGGTTTCAGGAATGAAACCACCCCTGGGACTTTGAGGTCATCGCCTGCGCATTCTTTGTAATCAAGCGCGCCATGATCTTTCCAAACTTTCGCCGCTATTGAAGCGATCTTTTTATAAGCTGAGATCTTTGATCTTTTGACAGGTATGAGAAAACCATCAGCGTAGCCCGCCTTTACCTTTTTTGCTGCCATATCATACTCCTTTCAATTGATGTTTCCGTTTTTCGATTGAACTAGTTATTTTCGGAGATATTACGTTCCACAAAATTTACCAGTGATGTGCCGATAATTTCGTTCCATCCCATTTCGAAATTCTTTCTTGCAAGATCCGGGTTGCTTTCGGGGAAAGTTTCGAGTCCGGAGTGAGTTAATTTGAGCCTGGTTTTCCCGTTCTCATCAAACAACTCCCAGGTTACAAAAGAATTCCCCTCGTACCCGTCATAGCGCCAGCTATGTGTTAGTTTTTTGCCTTCTTCAACTTCTGTAATTTCGCATAGATGCAGATACTTTTTATCTTCTGTGCCGCCTTCGAATTGAAATTTGAATCCAACCCGGGGTTTAAATTCAGCGAGATCGAAATACCACTCCCTCATCTGATCTTTATCGGTGATAGCTTTCCATACTTTTGATTTGGGAGCGTTTATGATGACTTCTTTGATTATTGGCTGCTGTGACATTTTGGATTAAGTTTATTTAACAGGTAACTGTTTGGTTACAAATATAAGTAACCGAATGGTTACTTGTCAAGGGAATTTTATCACCTGTTTATGCAGTTATTTGGTTAATGCAGATTAAAAAGTTGTACTTTGTATCATGAAAAATTATAACAAGCTGTAAGACCCGCTTTGACATTTTCTCGTTTGCAGAAGCCAGTAAAAAAAAGTGACCCACAACGAACAGCAATCAATTAGAGTTATAGAATAAATTAACAAGGGGCTATGCCAGTCTGTCCCAAAGAATGGATTAATCAAAGTTGCGTCAGGGCTAAAGCCCTATTTTAGTTTGGAAGCAAAATCCCCGGCTTAAAAGCCGGGGTTAAGAGCATTTGAGACAAACCCTAAGAGTCCATTGTTTATAAAATTGAGAAATGAATTTGTGGAACTGATTGAACTTATGAATTCAACTCATCCGATGAACTGCAGTCATCGGATGAGTGTGAAAGAATTAATCTGTGATCTCGATTTTTATATTCTGGCTGGAAACGCACAAAAACGAGCCCTGAAAGGGCTCGACTACAGAAGCTAAAACATAACAAGGGGCTCGCGCCCCTTGTTTTGTTTACACACCCTCCCGCTATGGCGGGATAAACTGTAAGCGCTGCCGCGCTGACACCCCTCTCCAGAACTGCAAATGCAGTCAGGCGGGAATTTGTTAATCAGCGTTAATTAAAGCGAGCCCTGAAAGGGCTCGACTACAGAAGCTGAAACAAAAAAAGAGGCTCGCGCCTCAAGTTTTGTTTACACACCCTCAGGCTATGGCGGGATAAACTGTCAGCGCTGCCGCGCTGACACCCCTCTCCAGAACTGCAAATGCAGTCAGGCGGGAATTTGTTAATCAGCGTTAATTAAAGCGAGCCCTGAAAGGGCTCGACTACAGAAGCTAAAAAAAAAACAAGGGGCTCAAGCCCCTTGTTTATTGAATTCAGATATTTATTTGTAGTAATGAATGTACTTATAAATTTAACTCATCCGATGAACTGCAGTCATCGGATGAGTGTAAAAGAATTAGTCGGTGATTTCAATTTTTATTTCTTCGCTGGAGCCGCGGACATCGGGATAGTACATAAGCATACCCGTTGCGGGGATAACGTTGTATTTACCCGGTATCTGCGCGCGCATTATGTAGGTGAATTCATAGGTATCACCGTACAGATACGTTGCGAAGAACGTTACGCGGTTATCGCGGATATCTTTATCAGCGTACCACCATCTCCACCAGTAATAATCATAACCTGTGTAATCTTTTTCATCTTCTATTGTATAAGCCCAATCATCTTTTATGACTTCGCAACCTGCAGGGATCGGGTCTTCGAGCATGAAGTACTGCATATCCTTATCCTTGGCTTCAACGCGTACTTTGACAAGTATTTCATCACCGGATTTAACTTCGCCGCCAAAGTAACGTTTCTGATAAATGATCTTATCATCGTTATACTTAGTGTATTTTTCAAGCTTAAAATATTCTTTGTGTACCCTGAAACCGTTTTCGCGGGGCTGAATAACGCCTTCGCTGGTGTAATACCTGAGGTCACTGGATACATAAACCTTGCCTGCGCCTGATTTTTCGATCTTAATATCATTTTGCCCTACTTTGAGTTTTGAGCCATCGATAACGAATTTCAGGTCCTTTTCAAACACATCAGTTTTAGTCATTTTTTTATCGAGAAGAAGTTCACCATTGACGGATATTTTTACGTTATAGTCAGGTTCCAGTTCTTTGCTGGTCTTCAGGTAATCAACCATGGCGTAGATAATGAACGCGGTTGACTGAGTATTCCACCAGCCGCCGCCCTGGCGCTGCTGCATAAGCCAGCGGACAGCTTTATTCATTAACTCAGGGTTATCTTTCAGGCTAACGGGGTCGAGCAGCAGCGCTTTTACAGCCATTGCTGTAGTTTGCACTTTATCATCCTGCCATGTGTAATGGAAGGTTTTGCCGCCCCAGTATGAACCGGACTCGCCCATATCCTGCGCATGAGTTACAAGCATCCTGGAATATCTATCGGCTGTTTCATTATCGCCAATATTCCTTGCAGCCATAGAAAGCAGCGCAATTGAATAGTCGTTCATTTCGGCTTCAATAAGAAGCTTGAACTGCTCTTCGAAAATTTTGGTATCTTTATTATCAGCATATGATAGCGCGTATAACATGTATGCTCTTGTGGTTGCTTCAAGGTTCTTATCTTTAAGTTGCTCCTTTATAGCTTTAATACCCTTGCTCATTACATCCTTCTTAACGGGGTAGCCTGCTTTATCGCCAAGGCTCATACCATACACAACGTAGGATGTCATGAAAGGATGTGACTGGTCATTTGTCCACCAGCCCCAGCCGCCATCATAATGCTGCATAGAATAGAGGCGGTTATAACCTGCTTCAACCATTTTTGGCAGATCTTTTTGCGTAGCTTCGCTGATAGGCGCGTTAAGATCATTGAATGCGTTGGCAACAATTACTGTTGGTAAAAATCTGCTCATGGTTTGCTCAACGCAGCCATAAGGATAGCCGACGAGTTCATCAAGCGCGCCGAGCATTGTTGCGGCAAGTGATGGCGCAACATTAAGCGTAAGCTTAGTGCTTCTAAGATCTGTGTATTCAGGTATATTTACAAATTTATAATCAGTTTTTTCGGGATCTGAAATATCCATTGCCTGGTAATTAGCCAGCTGCAGACCGTGGGGCTGCAGCGGAATTTTCAATTCCACGGCATCACTTTCGGTATCGGTCAGTGCGGATGCGGTAAGCTTGGCGAAGCCAGTTGGATTAGTAACTTTTATCTTCCAATCAATACGTTTTTCTTCGTTCTTACCCATTGTAATTATCTGTTCAGAAGGATCACCCAGGACTTCAACATTTTCAGCTTTGAAAATGAGCTTGGTAGATTTATCTGACTCAAGGTAGTTGTGAACAATAGTTGAAATAGTGACTTCATCATCCTGCTGGAGGAATCGCGGTGTTTCCATTCTGACCAAAAGATCTTTGCGTGTGATAACTGAATTGACCTGCTGGCCAACTTTGGTATCATTTGTAATGACCCTGGATGTGAGAGTCCACGAGGTGAGATTATCGGGGAATTTTACCTGAACGGTCGCGTAACCGTTCTCATCGGTCATAACTGATGGGTTCCAGTATATCGCATCGCGGAAATCACTGCGTGTTTCAGCTTCAACGAAATCGGACCCGTTTTTAGATTTGGATACATCATCCTTTTCACCTTTGTAATCCGCAAGCTTTTCGGTTTCTTTTTTCATTTCCTTACGCGGAGCTTCGGTCTGGTTCATAACTTTATCTGTAACTATTCCTGATCTCAGGTTCAATTGTCCGGCATCATCAAATGACTGCTGATAATCCAGAGTAGTTCCGTCAATTATAAGACCACTTGAAGATGATTTTAAGTTAACTGTTATGGTTACGCCCTTTTTAACTTCAAGCTCTTTTTCGCTTTCACGGGTTTTGGTATTTTGCTGAACGCTGATGGTGTAGCTTCCTTCCGGGAGCTTGAACTCATAGGTACCATCTTCACCGGTCGTAGCGGCGACGAAGTCGCCATCAATTATAATTGTTGCATAAGGAATGGCGTTACCATTCTTATCGCTTAGTTTACCTTTAATTGTGCCAAGCTCACTATCGCGCAGCGATTTCACGTCAAAGCGCTCATATATAGTGATCAATCTGGAGTAGCTGTAATATGAATACGCGCTGCTGTAATGAATACTTACAGTATTCCATTTAGGCGCATAGAAGAAACTTTTTATATCCTTGGTATTATCCGGTTTTATGGCATAGATGCTTTCATCCACAACGCCGAGTGAAACTTCGGCGTTGGGCACGGGATTCCCCGCTGCATCGGTGACCTTAATCATCACGGTTCCGTCATCTTTAGGTTTGTACGATGTTTTATCGGTGGCAATATTCACGGTAAGGAATTTTTCTTCGGGCATTACCATAACTGATTTACTTGCTGAATAAAACTGTCCATTTCTTACATAAGCTACTGAAATAAAGAAATTGGGACTTGAATTAGCGCTGACCGGCACTTCAATTAGTTTTGATGTACCTTCAATTTTTTCAACTTTGTAAGAAAGTATATTATCGTTCTGCGTGGTTATAAGCACATTCGCGCCGGGGGTTGTTGTTACTATCAATGCCTTGCAGGTTTCACCGGGCTTATAGCTATCCTTATCGGGGAAGATCTGCACTGTGCCAGATTCATTGTACCACCACCACATATCACCCCTGGAAACATAGCAGTAAGTATTTTCAGTGACCTTCTTGCCGCGGCTATCGTATGAATTAATTTCGATGGAGTAGTATCCTTCGCCTGCGGCGTCAAAAGTTACGGTGCCCACGCCTTTATCGTTGGTGGAGCCGTTCACGGTGGTAACGTAATTCTTATCCTGTTTATAATCAGGATACCCGCCCCAGGTAAGCCTGTTAACAACTGCTTCAAAGCTAACCTGTTTGGGTTTATCTGAAAAATCGAGGGCCTTAACTTCAACGGTTACTTTTTCATCGGGTCTGTACATATATTTATCAGCTTTGGCTGTCATGAAGAAATCAGACCTTGTAACATACACTGTTTTGGTTGAGGATATTTCGCGGCGTGATTTATCGGTGACCTTAGCCTGTATAATATAGATGAAATCGGTTTCATAGGTCGCGTCCCTATCCCAATACCACCAGCTGTTATATTTTGATTTAAAATCTTCTTTGATACTGTAATCAAAATCGAACCTGCCTTCTTTATCAAGCTTACCTGTTCCGCTGAAGATATAATCGGCGTCGTTGTATTTCTGGTTATCATCCTGGTTGGCGTAATACTCTTCATACCACCAGCTGTATTCACTGAAATACCACCATGGTTTATAGAAAGTTTTTTTGTAAACGTTATATTCAACTTCAGCTTCCTGTACGGGTGAGCCGAAGTAATAATCGGCCTGTACAACGCCTTTGATGCTCTCGCCATTCAGGTACTGATCTTTATCAAGCGTAATGCCTACTTTATATTCAGGTTTTTTGTATTCTTCCACGAAGAAATTGCCGGTGTACTGCTGGCCTTTATCGAGCTCAGCGTAAATGAAGTACTGTCCCAGCGCGGCATTATCTTCAATTTCATAGCTGCCTGAAAAGCTGCCGTTGGAATTTGTTTTAAGTACCTGCTTGGAAACTTCCGCGCCGCGCGAATCTTTAATGCGAACGGTAAGTTCTTTTTCGGGGTAGTTCTCAAATCCGTTGGGGTTTGATCTGCGGATGATGCCTTTAAATTCCACGATTGATTTGGGTCTGTAAACCGGCTGATTTGGATAAATGTACACGCTGTACATATTCGCGCCGTAGCCAAAATACAGGTAAGGATCCGATACGGCGATATCATCGCCTTTTCTGCCTATGATAAGCGGGTAAGCAATATTATTTGCGGCAGCGTACTCTCTATCTTCAGAGGTGAGTTCTTTGTAAAACAAGCCCTGCATGGTTCTGCCCACACCTATTTTTTTTGTGCCTAAGAAAAATCCGAGTTCAACATCACTTTGCGGCTCACCTGTTTTTTTATCAACTGTATAAGCAAGCAAAGCGTTGTTGGATGCTTCGGTGATTGTGCCGATATCGGTTACGAAGAATCCGGTATAAGCCACTTTATTTTTGTATGATACACGCGCTACATAAGCGCCTTTTTGTCTGGGTTTATATGTGAAGGATTCATAGCTGTAGTAATAGTCATCGGAGCCTTCTACTTTCATTCTTTTATTGAAGCTATCGACTTCTTCACAGAGACCGAGCAGGTTAAGGCTATCTTTGCTGAGCACATCTATTGATGAATTGGAGGTCTGACGTGAAAAGAAGCCTTCAATATCTTTAATTTTATAAATTTTGATATTGAACTCCGCGCCTTTTCTCATATAGTAGGCGTATATATTTATTATAACGTCATCACCTGAGCCGTACATGTTGTTACTGTAAACGGAGTATGACATATTGATATCGTCGTTTCTGTTTTGTGTAAATAAAACGGCGGGTAATAACAGTAAGACTGCCAAAGCTGTTATCATCAGGTTTTTCGTGGTATTAAGCATGGTAATTCTCCTTAAAATTAGCTGTTTTGTAAAGTCTGAAACCTTGTTAATGAACTTTCTTTTCTAATTATATGTAAAATAATGTAATTTGTTCCCGAAAATGTGAGAAAAATTAGTTTACTGAAAGTTAAAAGATTAAAGGTTAAATTACGAGAATATGCTATCAGTCTCAGATATAACAGTACAATTCGGCTCCAAAAAGCTGTTCGAGAATCTTTCCTTTATAGTGAATCCAAAGGACAGAATAGGGCTTGTTGGTTCAAACGGCGCGGGTAAATCGACCCTGCTGAAGGTAATAAACGGACAAATTGAATCCGATAAGGGGGAAATTGCCGTATCAAAGCACACAACCGTAGGCTACCTGCCGCAGGATGGCATTACATTCGGCGGTAAAAGTATTTACGAAGAAGTGTATTCCGGCGTGGGGGATATATCCGCGCTTAAGGAAGAAATTGACCAGGTACAAAAAGAGCTTGAAACTCACCCTGACCATACTTCGGATGAATACATGGATCTTGTGGAAACATACGGCGAGCTTCAGCATAAGTTTGAACTGCTGGATGGCTTCAAGATAAAATCGAACATCGAAAAGATACTTGAAGGATTAGGGTTTCACTCCAAGGATTTTGACAGGCTGACCGATGAGTTTTCGGGCGGGTGGCAAATGCGCATAGCGCTTGCGAAGCTGCTGCTTAAGCAGCCCTCGGTGCTGCTGCTTGATGAACCGACGAACCATCTTGATATTGAATCGCTGATATGGGTAGAAGACTTCCTGAAATCATATGAAGGCGCGATAATACTTGTATCGCATGACAGGAAATTCCTTGATACAATTACAAACAAGACAATTGAAATTTACGCGGGCAAAGTTACAATATATAAGGGTAATTACACTTATTATATTAATGAGCGCGATACAAGAAAAGAGCTGCTGTTTAAGAGCTACGAAAACCAGCAGAAATATTTAAAGCAGCAGGAAAGGTTTATAACGCGGTTCCGCTCAAAGGCATCAAAGGCAACAAGCGTGCAGAGCAGAATAAAGATGCTTGATAAGATCGACAGGATCGATATTGAAGAAGAGGAAACGGCGATACATTTTAACTTTCCACCGGCAACGCACAGCGGCAGAAAAGTATTTGAGCTTAAAAATGTAAGCAAAAGCTACGGCGACAACCTTGTGTTAAAGGATCTTGATCTTGAGCTTGAACGCGGCGAGAAGATTGGGCTTGTTGGAGTTAACGGCGCTGGGAAATCAACTTTAGCACGTATAATAAGAGGTACAGAAGAAATTCAGCAGGGCACAAGGAAACTTGGTTTCCAGGTTGCGCTGGAATATTACAGCCAGCACCAGGCGGATACACTTGACCCTACGACCGATGTACTTGGTACGCTTGATTCCGTTGCCACAGGCGATATACGCAAACAGCTCCGCACGATACTAGGCAGCTTTTTGTTCCGGGGTGATGATGTATTTAAGCAGGTTGGCGTTCTTTCGGGGGGTGAAAAATCACGGTTAGCGCTTGCGCGCATGCTGCTGAAATCCAGTAATTTTTTGATACTTGATGAGCCGACAAATCATTTGGATATGAACAGTAAGCAGGTGCTGATGACGGCGCTGCATAATTATACGGGTACTATACTTATCATATCGCATGACAGGGAATTCCTTGACGGCATAGTGACCAAGATAATTGAGGTGAAGAACAAAAACGTGAAGACGTATCTTGGGAATTGCTCATATTACATAGAAAAGCTTGAGGAAGAAAGAGCGGGGTTAAACCAGGCAAACATGCCTAAGAAAAGTACCGCAGAAACCAACGGCGTGCCGAAACAGAAGAAAACCAAGGAACAAAAAAGGCTTGAAGCGGAGCAGCGGAACAAGGTTTACAAATTCGCAAAGCCGCTTAAGGAAAGCATTCATAAGCTTGAAAAGGAAATTAAGCTGCTTGAAGATAAAACAGCGGAGATAGAAAAAGAAATGGCGAAGGCTGATTTTTTTAAGGATCAGCATCATTCAGCCAAGGTAACGGGAGAATATAAATCTGCAAAGGAGAAATTGAATGATCTGTACCATAAATGGTCGGAGGAATCAAAGAAGCTGACGAAGATTGAGGAAGAGATAGGCGTATCTTAGTTTCGCGCAAAGACCGTGCCATAGGCAGGCAAGCGCAAAGGCGCAAAGAACAAAGAGCAATGTGTAATTTTACCCCTACCGTCATGCTGAACTAGTTTCAGCATCTGCTTTAAAAAACGAATACTTTACCTTTGCACTTATGCGTGAAATAAAATATTAAAATAGAAATTATAGCGCAGCGGATGAGATCCTTCGCTTCGCTCAGGATTGACAAAATGAAAATCGGGAATTACGAATTACATTCAATTCAAACAGGCTTATTCAGGCTTGATGGCGGGGCGATGTTTGGCGTGGTGCCGAAGCCGCTTTGGCAGCGGACAAATCCGCCGGATGAGAGCAACCGCATTGATATGTGCATGCGCTCTTTGCTGATAATCGGCAACGGCAAGAAAATTATTATTGATAACGGCGTTGGCTATAAGATGTCGAATAAGCTCAACGAGATATATGGGGTTGATCATTCAGTTTACACGCTTGAGGGTGAACTTGCAAAACACAATCTAAAACCGGATGATATTACAGATGTATTGATGACGCATTTACACTTTGATCACGCGGGGGGTTCAACAAAGCGAAATGAAAATAAGGAGCTCGAGCTCAGCTTTCCGAATGCGGTTCATCATTTGCAGAAAAAGCATTGGGAGTGGGGACAGAATCCCAGTGAGCGCGATAAAGCAAGCTTTATGCCGGAGAATTATGAGCTGATAAATGCAAAAGGGATGCTGAAACTGTACGAGGGCGAAAGCCGGTTTGATGATGTTATATCATTTTTGCCGGTAAGCGGTCACACCCCTATGATGCAGCTTATAAAGCTGCGTGATGACAGCAATACATTGCTGTTTACGGCTGATCTTTTCCCGATGACCTCGCACATTCCCCTGCCCTATATAATGGGCTACGACCTTTTCCCTTTAACCACGCTTGATGAAAAGAAGAAAATACTGCCGCAAATTGTTAAAGAGAACTGGACGCTGTTTTTTGAGCATGACGCGTTCACAGAAACCTGTAAGGTTGAGCAGTCTGAACATGGTTTCCGCGCGATTGACAAATTGGAATTAAATAAACGGTAAATTGTTATTATATTATACAAATTATAGAAAGTAATATTATGACAACAGCAGAGTTAAAAGAAAGCCTTTTTAAGGACATTCACAGAATTGATGATGAAAAGCAGCTGGAATTTTTGAAATTGTTTATCGAAAACAAATTCTTAAGGAATAAAGAGCCAAAACTGACTGAAGAACAAAAACAAAGATTAGAGATCAGTCTCAAAGAAGCAGAACAAGGATTATTTATCACAAATGATGAACTTAATGCTGAGATTGATAAATGGCTGCAAGAATAGTCTGGACCCCGCAGGCAAAAATTGACAGGTTTGATATACTGAATTTCTACCATGAAAGCGGAACACCAAAAAGTACTCTTACAAAACTGGATAATAAAATAAGAAATATTATAGAATACTTAAGTTACTTCCCTGAACTTGGCGTTGCTTACAAAAGTAAAAATGCAAGGATTTTATATAAAGACAACTACAGTATCATATACAGAATTGAAAACGAAGAAATTTTGATCCTGCAAATTTGGGATAACAGGCAAGATCCAAAGAATTTACCTTTATAAGTGAAAATATCGGAATTAAATAAACGGTAAATTGTTATTATATTATACAAATTATAGAAAGTAATATTATGACAACTGCAGAATTAAAGAAATCAATAGTTCGGGAAGTAGAGGCTGTTAGCGATGAAAAAATGCTTGAATTTATCCTTATTGCACTCGAAAATATAAATTCACCGATGCCTGAATTGGAAGACTGGCAATTGAAAGAAATTGAGGAAAGTGAAAGGCAAATTGAAAGAGGAGAAGTTATAACAAAAGAAGAGGCTGATAAAAAAATTCTGGAATGGCTGAAAAGGTAATTTTATCACTAAAAGCAGAGCAAAATCGATATGATATTTTAAAATACTATTTCGATGAAACCGGAGGTCATAAAATTCCTTTACAAATATTTGAACAATTAAATAATGCCTTAGAGACTATTTCTGTATTTCCTTATTCCGGTAAAATTATAAATAAAAAAGGTTATCATGTTTTCGTTACCAAACCTTATAACATAATCTACAGAATCAATGACGATACCATTGAAATTCTTCACATTTGGGATACAAGACAGAATCCAAAGAATTTGCCTTTATGAGTGAACCCAACTATAAAAAAGTATGCAAAGTAAGCGAGCTGCCTAACAGGCGCGGGCGGAAATTCACGATTGCTGAAGATACGGATATTGCCGTTTTTAAGGTTGGCGAGAAAATTTATGCGGTATCGAATGTATGCCCGCATAACCAGTCCAATGTAATGAATGAGGGTTACCTGGATGAATCGTTATTTGTGGCATGTCCCATACACGGCTGGCAGTTCAGTCTTGAAACAGGCAAGGTACCGCCGGAGTGCAAGGGTTTGAGCGCATCGCTTGAAACATATGAAGTTAAAATTGAAAATGATGAGGTATGGGTTGAAGTTAAGGAGAAGAAAAAGAAATGGTGGTTTTAATTAAGTGAAAAGGCAGTAGTAAAAGGCAATAAGAGCAATTCAGATTAGTAAATTATCTTATAATATTGCTTCAATCTACCGCAAAGTCCTCCTTCGGAGAGACTATGCGGAGACGGGAAGAGACTATGCGGGTATAGAAATCTATCCCCCTCCTGCTCCCACATGTCTTCGCCAGTCCTTTGGCCTTAAAGTGGGAGTGCTGACTATTTACTTCAATACGACCATTTTTTTTACGTCTGAGAATTTGTTATCAACTGTGAGTTTGTAGAAGTAGATGCCACTGGCAAAATTCGCGGCGTTAAAATCAACTTCATATACGCCGGAACGCTGTACCTGGTTTACAAGCTGCGCCACTTCCCTGCCGGTAATATCATAAACAATCAGCCGCACAAAATTGCCGAAGTATGAGGCTTTGGGGATAGAATACCGTATTTTGGTTGAAGGATTAAACGGGTTGGGGTAATTCTGTCCAAGAGAAAATTTATCTGCAATTTCAGAAATTGTCTGAATTCCGAAGAGATCATAATATGAAATACGGGCGTTTGTTTCAATTTCGGCAAGACCGGCTTTACTTTCGCCGTTGATCAATCCCGTAAACGATTTCACAATAACCTTCAATTCATTGATCTGAGGAGTACCGCTTATATTGATAATAGTCCCGTTTGGGCTTATGGGTCCTGTGCTTACAATCCTTGTAACTTCGCTGCCGTTAAAATAGCAAATAACTTCGCAATCGGTTACCTGAATATTTGTATTGGTTGAAACATTCGGCCTGATGTTAAAAATGGTTAAGTGACGCACATCAATTGGGATATTCCATTTAAGGTTAACAAACTCATCGCTTATCCCGTTGGCGATCCAGTTTACTTTGAGTGAATCATTGCGCGCTTTGCGGTCAACAACCATCCTGCCCGGGTATTGAACAGAATCGCTGATAAACTTAAATGAACTCTGTGTAACCGCTGCAGATGTAGAAGTATTGAAGAATGCCGCTTCAGAAATTGTGGGCGGCACAGGTATTTCTGTATGCCCGGCGTGGCATCCAACGCATTTGGTCCCGGTGCCGTGTTTACCGTAATTCATCCCAATAACGTGGGCTACCTGTCCCGTGGAACCGCGCAGAACTTTGCCGCTTGAATCGACAACCTGCTCAAACATAGAAACATTTGCGGGGACATTATCCATCGCAATTTGCCCGGTGTGAAAAACGGGAGCATCTGAAAAGAAAATGGCTGTATCACGGCCGGTTGAATCCTGCCGCTGAAAACTTAAGAAGAAATTGATCCTTGCAAACCTGGTAATTGGCGGCCCATCCTGCATAGGGTCATCAATATCGCCATTGGTGAACATATTCACGCAATCAAACCTGAAACCTCCATCCTTGAACCATGTAGAGGGATCAATTGTGGGCGGAAGCTCATCGGCAATTTCCGTAGCCGCATCCAGCAAGACCGGCGGAACAGGTTTAGGAAGCAGAACTTCCGCGTTAAGCTCCATTTTGCCGGCTATATCAAAAAAGGGTGTTAAACCGCCGCCGTTTAAGTTGACTGTGTATAAAGCGTAATCCTGGTTTTCGACCTGGGAAGCGTAGGAAATCAAGATCTTATTATCAGGAAGCTCAACCGGATCAACCGCATATGGCGGCTGCATGGTGCCATAAGATGGCGGATTATTAATGTATAGCTGCATTGCAGCGGGATTTACCCCGGCAACATATGAACCATAACTGTTCCCGGGTTCAAACAATCGAATGCCCGAGCTTCCGGACGTGAATGCCATAGCGAAATCAGGGGTGAATAAGCTAAGCATTCTGCCATCGCTCAGCAGCGAAGGGCGATAATTATTTTGTCCAACTCGCCAGTTTCCGGTGCCCGCATAGAAGACAAGTCCATCGCCATCTGGCCTTATCTTAGCAGCGGACCAAACATTACCAATATCATTTGTGACAGCGAGGGCGGAATCGCGAGTTATCCCATGGGGTGTTAAAATTGACGGATGATCTATATTAAGCCACCAGCGGCTGTAAACTATTTTGCCGCTTACAGGATCGATTGTCGGCTCATCCGCTCCGTTACGTTCAGTAGTGATCCTGTTGAGATTCTGTGAATTTGTATCAATCAGATACAGGTTAGTAACGCGCCCTGCGGAATACTGCGACAGCGCAGGATAGCGGGTGCTGGAAAAGCAAATTCTGCCATCAGGCAGGTAACACGGGTCAAGGTCATCATATTTCACGAACTTGTAAGCAATGGGCCCAAACTGCGAGAGATCAATATTGCGCGAACTGTGAGTAATTTTTTTGAAACCGGTACCATCGGCGCGAATTTCATAGATACGCCAGCTGCTATCGCGGTGCTCGATACCGGCAAAAACTATTTTGGAGGCGTTCCAGTAAACCCCGGGATCAGAAACATCGATCAGCCTGGTGGAGCCGAAGAGCATAGTGCTATCAACCAGCACGCGGAGCGTGCCGTTTGATTCGCGGACGAGGAGTCTGCCCCCAACAACCGCAGCCCTTGAAAAGGGCCCCATACCCGGCAGGAGGGTTGCCTGGGGATAGTAAACACTGCCGCCGGAAGTCATATTGCGCGAAACAAATACAACCGGATACTGTGAGTAAACAGTATTAAGAAAGGGCATAAAAATAAATATTGAGCACAGCAAAAGGGCTATGCTCAATATTTTGTATTTTGCTTTCAAAATTCTATTAAAATTGTTACTTCTATTATCTGTAAGTTACAACAACCGATGAATTGCTTTTTTCTTTATCCCATGCAAGCATAATGCTTACTTCGCGTTTATCTTTTGTCCACATAACCATACCGCCATCATCGCTCATCATTTCGCCTTCACCTTTTTTGAAGCCGGCTTTTTCAACAGCTTCGCCAAACGGCGCAAGAATTGCTTTAGGTTTATCTGTTGATTCAAACGTTACCACAGTTCCTTCGGTAGTGTTGAGAGAGCCCAGGCATTTTGAGTTAACAGGCTGCGGAACATCTGAGGGATAGTCAGAGGGCATACCTTCTTTTATTCCAAGCTCATTTGTAGTGCCGGGAGTATTTGTTTGATTTTTATTTTCACCAGCTACCTGTGTTTGATCGGTAGAGTTCTGTTTAGTTGAATCTTTTTTATCGCCTTCGGTCTTCTGATCGGTTTTACCGCATCCGGAAAAGGCTATGAGAACAGCTGTAAAAACCAGAATAAATAATTTGAATTTTGTTTTCATGCTATGGTTTTAGTTGTTAAATTATATTTTATTTATGAGATCAATTGTTACATAAAGCAGCTTCAAATCTGCCTGCCACCCAGCTCCTTGAGGCATCGTTAAAGAAGATGACAAGTTTGCCCTTTACTGTTTTATCGGTTATACTTTCAATTTCCATTGCGCAGTTCCAGGTATCAGTTGATCTGTTGCCACCCTGTTTAATACTTGCGGTATAAGTTTTCGGGTCATCGGCAAATTTTGATTTAACGAACGGACCCTGTTTAATTTCACCGCCTTTGTTAATGAGCGTGAATCCTTCAAAGTTCTCAATGAATCCGCAGTTCTGTTCAGGTTTAACAAGCGAAAAATTTATCACATGGTCATTTGAGCCGCGCCATTTTTCGAAATTTATATAAGCAAACTGAACTTCTTTGCCGCCTATCATTCCCTTAACGGGGAAATCAGGAATGCTTGATGTGTTGATGTCATCATTCCACGCAAATTCACCAGGAGTATTTTCACCGGTTTTATTGGAGGAGTTTTCATCCTTTTTGCCGCAGGCGGAAATGAACAATAATAAAGCAAAAATAATAAAGAACGTTAATTTTTTCAATTGTACCAAATATAATAAGTAATTTAATTGATTTACATATAATAAACAGGGCAGGTTAAATTACACCTGCCTGTTTTAATTTCAGTAATTGCAGAGGTTTATTTGCAATACTTATTAAATCTATCATTAATGCGAGCCCAGTTGAGATTATTGATGAAGTTATCAATATATTTCGCTCTTCCTGGTCCATCTTTGTGATAGTAAGCATGTTCAAAAACATCACATGCAACTAATGGCACGCCGCCCCAAATTGCGCCGTACTGGTGCTCATCAACAAGGACGTTTATCAATCTGCCGGAATAGAGTCTATCGAACACAAGCAAACCCCAGCCGCTTAATTTTGCAGCAACCGCGCATGCTTTAAATTCAGCTTTCCAGTTATCAACGGAGCCCCAATTGGCTTCGATGGCAGCTTTAACATCGGGACCTTTTGAAATATCCCCGTCACCGCCCATGTTATCCCAATACACATCATGCAGATACGCACCGGAATGGTTCCATGTGAAGCGGCGTTTAAGTTCACCAAGATCTGACCAGTTTCCGTTGGCTTTAGAGAGATCAGCAGATTCCAGTTCCTTTTCGATATTATTCAGAAAGGTAACATAACCTTTGTGGTGAGTATTGTAATGCCAGTCGGTAGTTTCTGCGTCGATAACATCTTTTAACAATGATTTTGCTTCTTCATCGCTGTATGGACGCGGGTTGAATTTCCATTCATAAGCCATTTTTAAATATCCTCCTTTGGATTCCAAAGCCCTGCCGCTTTGGTTATAGTATTTATTTGAAATTTCAAAATTGTTAAAAAGTCCGAGCGAAACCGCACCCAGCGCAGAAGTTCTGATGAATTCTCTCCTGCTTTTATTTTTCATAGGTAAAATTTAATTTTTTTGTGAAGCGGTGAATTAAATAATGTCACCCCTGCTTATCTATATATTTCTTGGTCAGCAGGTCAAAGACCTTCGGGGTTGTTACAAAAAGAATTAGACGCCGAAAGAACTTCCGCAGCCGCAAGTTTTTTTGGCTGAAGGATTGTTGAAAACGAACCCTTTGCCTGTTAGACCATCGGTATAATCAACTGTTGTGCCGGTTAGATATAGAATACTCTTCCAGTCAACCGCAACCCTGATATTATCGTATGTTAATATCTTATCATTGGCTTTAAGTTCGGCATCGAATCCCAGGGTATATGTAAGCCCGGAGCATCCGCCGCCTTTGACCCCTATTCTAAGAACATAATCTTCGGGGATAGAGTTTTCGCTCATGATCTTTTTTACTTCACCGATAGCTTTTTCGGTTAGCACTATACCATCAGTAACCTGAGGCGCGCTGATCTGCGGTGTTACTACGTTTGTATCTGACATAATTATATATATTTAGTTTGTTTAACGCTGCTCTGTTTATGTTTTGAATCTCTAAATGCGGGCTAAAGCCCGGAAAGAAACGGAATTCTTATTCCACGACCTAAAGGTCGTGGCAACACAAGTATTGTTTTTTGCTCTCACCCGGCTGCGGATGAAATTCTCCCCGAAGTAGAGGGGGAATGCATAAAACTTTTTCGGCTTTCTAAAAATTTTTTATTGCTTCGAAAATAGTTTATTTAAAGAAAAAATTCATACCCAAATATAAGCCCCAGTAAGCGACCCTTCGGTTTGAGGTAAGTCCGTTGACAGCGCTTTTTTCATCTCTGAACGGAATTGTCCTTCCTGTGGTGGTGATGTTATCTTCTGTTTGCTTCCCCCAGGTGTTATCGTAGCTGTAGCTGTAGCCTGTGAACAGATCGATCGTATTTTTTACTCTGAAGTAAACTTTGAATCCGGCTGTGTAACCATAACGCGGTTTCACTTCAAAAAAATCGAGTCCCGCTTTATGATACGTTTCTCCTCCCATAAAATTCATTCTCATTAAACCGAAGACAGCAGGATATACAACGGAATTGTGTCCCAAGGGATTAACCTCAGCGCCGAGGCCGACTGAAAAAGTCTGTATCCTTACCCCAATATCATAATCAGATGGTCCGGGATAATTGCCAGTGAGAGCATTGTATCCCAAATTAAAAAGAGCCTTTACATATCCCTTTTTTAATAAGCTATATTTTAAATAGGTCTGTACACCATAACCTTTATTTGTACCCAAATTATCGGAGTCAATAAGTTTTTTGCCATCGATAGTAAGAACATCTTCAGCTGAATTTATTGTGACATTATTACCGTATGCTTCAAGAAGCGGCCTTGAGTAACCGATGCTGAAACTAAGTTCAATTCGGCTGAAAGTTTCCCTGGAATTTTTGCTAATTTTGCTCTGCGCAAAAATTGAAGATGTAAGTATAACACAAAGTATTAAAAGAACGCTTTTAATTTTCAGCATACTCCCCTTTCTTCGTTTTGCTTCCATTTCCTGAAAGAGTATTAATGCTAAGCAGGTATTTTACTTTTTCGTTTACTTTATTTATAACATATTCAATTTCTTCTTCTGTGTTGAATCTGCCGATACCGAAACGAATTGTTGACCGCATCAGTTTTTTGTCCAATCCGATAGCGCTCAGCACATGTGACGGTTCCACTGATTCCGATGAACAGGCGCTGCCAGTTGATACGGCGATATCTTTCATAGACATCATCAGTGAATCCGCGTCAATTCCGGGAATACTGATGTTCAGATTACCCGGTAACCTGTTATTTATATCACCATTAACTTTAACGTCTTTTACACCTGAAATAATTCCATTTAAGAGCCTATCGCGGAGCAGAGAAATTCTCTCTGCCTCTTTATTGATCACTTTTGCTGAAATTTCGCAGGCTTTTCCGAAGCCAACAATACCCGGCACGTTGAGCGTGCCGGCGCGGAGACCTTTTTCCTGGGCGCCGCCATCGGTTTGGGGCTCAATTCTGACCCTGGGTAATTTTCCGGTTTTGTATAAGGCGCCAACGCCTTTGGGTCCGTACATTTTATGTGAAGAAAAGCTCAGCATGTCGATGTTGTGATCTGAAAGATCAACAGGAATTTTGCCAATTGCCTGAGTTGCATCAGTGTGAAAGAGAACTTTATGTTCTTTGCAAAGCTTTGCTATTTCATTTACGGGCTGTATTGTACCTATCTCGTTATTAGCATACATTACGGAAACAAGGATAGTTTTATCGTTTACAGCACGTTCAATTTCCCCGGGATCGACGATTCCGCTTTCATTAACTTTTACATAAGTAACATCAAAACCTTTGCGCTCAAGATTTTTGCATGTATCAAGAACGGCTTCATGTTCAATTTCGGTAGTAATAATGTGGTTACCTTTTGCGCGGTACATTTCCGCTGCGCCTTTTATGGCGAGGTTAACTGATTCAGTTGCGCCGCTTGTAAAAATTATATCACGCGGTTCGCAGTTTATGAGTCTAGCGGCAAGATTCCGCGCGTGCTGCACGGCAGCTTCGGCTGCCCACCCAAATTCATGTGATTTGCTTGAGGCGTTGCCGTATGATTCAGTGAAATACGGAAGCATAGCTTCCAGCACTTCAGGATCAACCCTGGTAGTTGAGTTATTATCGAGATATATAGGAAGTTTGAGCATGTATTTTTATCAAACTATTTCAGCCAGTGTAGTTGAATTAAAGTAACTGTTAATCTGCCGCTGTATTTTTTTAAGCGGACTGCTTAATATACAAGTTTCATAAATTGAACAGGCTTCGGAATCTTCATGTTTACCGCAATCAAGGATATAGCTCTCGCCTTCGATTGCGTTGAATATTTCAGCAAGCGTAAGCTCATTTGGATTTTTAAGAAGTTTGTAACCGCCATGAGTACCCTGGACAGAATCGAGGATCTCGTGCTTTTTCAATTTTTGCAGAATCTTCGAAAGCAGATCGTATGGTATTTTATATTTATCGGCAATTTCTTTTGCAGATGATGTACAATCTTCACCCGGCGTAGCCATGTGTTTGACTGCGATGAGACCGTACTCGACTTTTTTTGAGAGTTTAAACATAATTTAGACCTCCCCTAAATCCCCTCCTTGTAAAGGAGGGGACTTTGGAAAGAAAATTTTATTTTTTAATTAACCGTGCGGCAAATGAGCCATCTATGTTGTGCCTGTGAGGGAAGGTTTCGATGCAGCCTTCTGTGTTCACAAGCTCACTTTTTACATATTGCGAAGCGTTATCAATTTTGAAATCCGGATTCTTTTCGAGGAAATCCTTAACCACATCCATGTTCTCTTCCTGCTCTGTTGAGCACGTGCTGTAAACAATCACTCCCCCTGGTTTAAGATATTTTACCGCGCTGTTGAGCAGATTTTTCTGGATCTCTGTGAGTGCCAGTACATCTTCAAATTCGCGTTTCCATCTTATTTCAGGTTTTTTGGATAGCACGCCGAGTCCCGAACATGGAGCATCAAGCAGGATCTTATCGAACTTGAGATCTTTCACTCTTTCATCCTGCAGGTCGGCGGCATCATCCTGTATGAATTCAATATTTGTAATGCCAAGCCGTTCAGCGTTCTGCTTCATCATTTTGATCTTAGCATCGAACTTATCGACTGAATAGACTTTACCTTTACCGCCCAGGAGCTGGGCGATGTGAGTTGACTTCCCTCCCGGTGCTGCGCACATATCGAGTATCATATCATTTTCGGTTGGCTTAAGCAGCACAGCCGGCAAGCCGGCGGATTCATCCTGGACAGTATATTTGCCATCTTTGAAATCTTCATCAAGATATATTTTTGACATCAAGCGCAGCGTTACAAAATAATCGATGTAACGGCATGTTCGGTACACAATACTTCTTTCATCAAAGCGCTTAAAGATCTCTTCTTTGGAGGCTTTGAGCGTATTAATGCGGAGCGTAAGTATGGGCCGTTTATTGTTTGATTCCGCAAGCAGCGCGGCATCATCAAATCCGAAGCGCGCAATCCACCTTCTTACCATCCAGTTGGGGTGTGACTGCATTATGCCGAGGTATTTTACCTCATCTATTTCCCGAGTTGGATAGACAAGATCGTTCTTGGTGCGGATTATTGTACGGAGAAGACCGTTAACAACATCAGCGTGTTTTTGTGTGCTGATACGTTTTACGAATTCAACCGCTTCGTTGACTGCGGCAAAATCAGGGATCTTATTCAGGAATAATATTTGATATAAAGCTACGCGGAGAGTATTTTTAATTTCGGGTGTGCATTTTTCCCAGTTGCCGCGGTAGAATCCGTTAAGAAACCAATCAAGTCTGCGCATCCACCTGATAACGCCGTGGCAAATTTCGTTAAGCAGAGATTTATCGTAATCGTTGAGCTGTTCTGTACGGATCTCGAAATCGATAAGTTTATCAAGATACGCGTCGGTACGTTCTACACGTGTTAGAATTTTTACAGCAAGGCTTCGCGCATCGGAATAAATTGTATCGCCTTTGGGGCGCTCGCGTTTATTCTGATAGCCGCGGTTTTCTCCGGATCTGTTGGAGGGTTTATCGGAATACGCCTTATCGCTGTTTTTATTAAACGGCGTTTTGGAAACGGGCTTGTTCCCGCTTTGTGTTGAATCAGTTTGTTTCGATTCAGTTTGTTCAACTGCTGTTTGTTTTACTTCAGGTTCTTGTGGATCTGTAACTTTGATCTCTTTTGGCTCAGTTACAGTTTCATTCAATACAGGTGCGTTATTTTCTTCCGGTACTAAATTATTCACATTTTCGCCTGAATTTTCGTTGATTTCGCTCATAATTTATACACATTAATTCAGATATTATGCAAATATAGCGGTATATTATAGTAGATACAATGAATAGGACTGCGATAGTCCGAGTAGGCATATATTAAAGTTATCGATAATGGGAACCCCCAACTAAGATTTTGGCATGGTTAAAGTATTCGGTTGATTTGCAATTAATGAATACGGCAGCTTGTACTCCCCCTTTGAAAAAGGGGGGGGGGTGTTTTGGGGGCAGTCTGAATTACAATAGAGGCTTAAGAAATATGTTTAATATAGAGTTTTGATTATTTATTTTGCGGTTATCAATTAACCGCTGAAGCGTTTTAAAATACGATTTACTTTTTCAATTAATGAGATTGCCGAGGAGCTAAAGCTCCCCGCAAAAAATAAATTTTAAATAATGTATGATATCAATTAAAGACTTAAACCCGCATTTGCTTAGCGCTGAGTATGCCGTAAGGGGACCCATTGTAATCCGCGCGCAGGAGCTTGAAAAAGAAGGCAGAAAAATTATTTACTGTAACATAGGTAATCCGCAGGCATTGAAGCAGAAACCGCTCACATACATAAGGCAGATACTTTGCTTAATGGAATACCCTGCATTGCTTGAACATGAACAGGTGAACGAACTTTTTCCGCAGGATATTATTAAGCATGCTAAACATTTGCATCACTTAATGCCGCACGGAACGGGCGCATATACACAAAGCGCGGGGACTCCCTTTATTAAACAGGCGGTAGCAGAGTTCATCGAAAAGCGAGACGGGATTCCCACAAACGAAAATCAGATCATACTGACTGACGGCGCATCGAAGGGTGTTTCTGCAGTGCTGACTGCTCTGCTGAAAAAGCCGAGTGACGGTTTCATGATTCCCATTCCACAGTACCCGCTTTATAGTGCAACAATTGAGCTTTATGGCGGGAGTCAAATAGGATATTATTTAGATGAAGCTAATTCATGGCAACTTAATGAGGAAATATTAACTAAGAGTCTGAATGATGCGAAAGCTAAGGGAATAGATCCGGTTGCAATTGTTGTAATCAATCCGGGGAATCCGACAGGAGCGGTGTTATCATTCGAAAATATTCAGATGGTGATAAACTTTGCTAAAAAACATAAGCTTTCAATAATGGCTGATGAAGTTTACCAGGATAATGTGTACGCGATAGACGGGATGTTCCATTCATTTGCGAAGGTAATGCACCAGATGGGCGAGAGTGATATATCGCTTTTCAGTTTCCACAGCGTAAGCAAAGGATTTATGGGCGAGTGCGGTCACAGAGGCGGATACTTAGAAATTCGCAATGTACCCGCAGATGTGATGGGCGAGTTCATTAAGCTGCAATCGATAAGTCTATGCAGCAACACGGTTGGACAGTTGGTGACGTATTTGGTTGTGAATCCCCCAAAACAGGGCGAAGAAAGTTATGACCTGTACATTAAAGAGCGTGACGGAATATTGAATGAGCTGAAAGCGAAAGCTGAGATATTGGGTAAGGGTCTGAATGCAATTGAGGGAATGGAAACAGATGTACCGCAGGGAGCAATGTATGCATTTGTTAAGCTTACACTTCCGCATACAGCAGATGTTACGAAGATGTCCGCCGCCGAGCAGTTAGCGTACGAAAGCAATCGTGATAATGATTACTGCATGGCTCTCTTAGAAGAAACGGGAATTTGCGTGGTGCCGGGCTCGGGTTTCGGGCAGTTACCCGGCACGCTGCACTTCAGAACTACCTTCCTGCCTCCACGCGATGAGATGGAAGAGCTGGTTGAGAAGATGCGGGTGTTTCATGGGGGGTATGTTGGGAAGATGAAGTAGAAGCAAATCCCCGGCTGAGATTTGATGTTGATTGAAATTTTTAGCACTATTGTGGTTTTACCAAGTCTAAAAGATTTTCCTCCCCACTGTCAAAGCCAGTTCTGCGACTTTTCAAGGGGGACTGGAAGCAAACGGATTCAAAATCCCCCTTGTAGAGGGGGACGAGATTTTTAGGATTAATATTAGTGATAATCGTGCATTAGTTGCAATAATCGTAAATCTAAGATGGGGATTTAGGAGCAAATCCCCGACATTACTTTTTGCAGTAAAGTGTTAAACGATCGATTGTGTTTTAACAGGTCAATCAAGCTGGTGCTCCCCACTGTCAAAGCCAGTTCTTCGACTTTTCAAGGGGGACTAAAAGCAAGAAAAAGATTTAGATTCCCCCTTGAAAAGGGTAACTAGAAGCAGAAAAAATTGAATAAAATGGCATTTACTCCATACAATAGAAAATTAAAAGACAATTCGAGGAAGTTGAGAAATAGTTCTACACTTTCCGAAGTATTATTATGGAATGAATTGAAAGCAGGCAAGTTAAGAGGTTACAAGTTCAACAGGCAGAAACCAATCGATAATTTCATTGTAGATTTCTATTGTAAGAAGTTATCATTAGCTGTTGAGATTGACGGTGAATCACATATCGGGAAAGAAGAATATGATAAAATAAGAATTGAGATAATTGAAGCTCATAAGATTTATGTTTTAATATTTCCAGATGAATATGTAAAGAAGGCAAAGAATATAGTTCTAAACAAGCTTAATGAATATATCGATAGATTTGAGGATGGCACTTTGGATGAGTTTATCGGAAACGAACTTGTATGAAAAATCACCTATTATTAAACCAGTTCTTCGACTTGTTAAAGTGACTAAAAGAGAAAAGGATTTAAAATCCCCCTTGAAAAGGGGGACGAGATTATGAGGATTAATATTAGTGAGAATCGTGCATTGGCTGTATCAATCGTAAATCTAAGATGGGGATTTAGAAGCAAATCCCCGACGCAGATTTACCTGGTAAACAAATATTAGAAAGATTGTGGTTCTAAAAAGTCTAATAGATTATGCTCCCCCTTTACAAGGGGGACTAAAAGCAAACGGATTCAAAATCCCCCTTGAAAAGGGGGACGAGATTTTAGAACACAGTTATATGCCGATCAAGCCAGATTTGGGACAACCGTTAATTTTCGATGGGGATTGAAAAGCAAAATCCCCGACTGGGATTTTTTGCTAATTGAAAATTTTAGTTCTATTGTGGTTATATATAGTCTACAAGATTATGCTCCCCCTTTTCAAGGGGGACTTTTAAAAGCAAGAATTATGAATAAACCGAATATTCAAGCTGGTATTCCCCACTGTCAAAGCCAGTTCTGCGACTTTTCAAGGGGGACTAAAAGTAAAGAATTTTTGGTCAAATATCCCCTATTTACGGGGTTAAATGTTATATTTGTATGTGACAAATTGGTAAATCAATTCATCAATTTATTGATATTTATTGAAATTAACTAATTTTACAGCATGAAAATATTACGTTATATATTAACCGCGTTATTATTTACAAATATTACATTTTCACAGGATCTTGAAGCGAAGCTGCATGAACTAATCAAGCCGCTTTTAGATGGCAAAAAAAATATGAGCATGGCTGTGGGGCTGTTTGATGTTAACAGCGAGACACCCAGAATGTTTTTCTTTGGTAAGGTATCGAAGGAAGATCCAAGTAAACCGAATGAAAACACGGTGTATGAAATAGGCTCGATAACCAAAACCTTCACTACCACAATGCTTGTGATGCTTGAGCGTGACGGCAAACTGAAGATTAACGACCCCGTTCAGAATTACCTTCCCGAAGGAACTACAATACATAATTTTTCAAGCACAGCGCCGTTAAAGCTGTATCACCTGGCAACACAAACATCGGGTCTGCCCCGCTTACCTGTAAATATGGTGATGAATAAGGATATGGATGTTAACAATCCCTATAAAAAATACGGCGAAGCGGAGCTGCTGAATTTTGTGAATAATTATATCCCGGAGTATGAGCCGGGAACAAAGTACCTGTATTCAAATGCGGGATTTGGACTGCTTGGTTATGCAATGGAACGCGCTTCGGGGAAAACATACGAGGAACTGCTCAAATCATACATTGCGGATTCACTGGGCATGACGATGACATCAACTATTATTAACACCGATATGGAAAAAAATCTAGCGAAACCATATAATGAAAAGGGCGAGCCTGCATTCAACTGGGATTTTGATGTTATGGAAGGCGCAATGGCAATAAAATCAAACATCTCTGACATGACAAAGTACCTTGCTTTCCAGATGGGCAAAACCGAAAAGATGGAATTTAACGAGGGATTGAAGCTGATACAAACCAGAAGATTTGAGACTGACATTCCGAACACTGCAATTGGATTGGGCTGGCATATTTCAGAGACGATGTGGGATAGAACCGTGATTTGGCATAACGGCGGCACAGGCGGGTACAGAAGTTTTATGGCATTCATACCCGAAACCAACACAGGTGTGGTAGTTTTGAGCAACCAGGCAAATGATGTTGACGGCACAGCAATGGAAATTCTGAAATATCTAAACAGGTAAATTTAAATATTGAAAACAATTTTAATAACCGGTGTATCGGGTTATATTGCGCCTTACTTATGTAAGGCGCTTTTGTTTAAAGGCTGCTGCAAGCTGTATGGAGTTTACAATTCACATAAACCTGGTTTGGATGGTGTTGAACTTATTCAATGTGATCTCGCTAACCCAGAAGAATTGAGGCGGGTATTTGAAGCAGTGAAGCCTGATATATTCTATCATCTGGCATCGGTAACTCCAACCAGAATTACAACACAAGGTGATGATTATATAAGTCATTTTAACGGCGAGGTAACGGGGCAAATTGCAAAGCTGTGTAAACAGAATAATGCCATGATGGTATATACATCAACAGACCTAGTTTATAAAGCAGGTGTAAACCTGCGTGAGGATACTTCAGCGATTGAGCCGCTCACGATATACGCAAAGACTAAGCTTGAAGGCGAAGTTGCTGTTCGGGAATCCGGGGTAAAGCATGTGATACTCCGGACATCGCTGGTGTATGGGTTTACTTTATCTTCATACACATCATTTTTTGATGTGGCGTATAAAACACTGAGTGAAGGGAAAGAGTTGAGGGCGTTTACTGATCAGTTTCGCAATGCGATATATGTTGAAGATGCGGCGGATATACTTTCGTCATTGCCTGCGAAGTATAAACACAATGATGTTGTGAATTTTTGCGGAGCGGAATATCTTTCGCGGTATGATATGTGTATGGGAATGTGTGAGGTATTTGGGTTTGATAAACGGCTGGTGGTACCGGCAAGCTGTGATGAGTTTAAGGGTTATTCGATGGTTAAGGATCTTGGTTTGAACCGTGAAAAGCTTGACAGGTATGGATTGGGAACGGGTGGTTATTTGGTGAATCTGCAGAAGGCGAAGCGGATTTTGGGGTGAGGGGCAATATTTCTCGCAAAGGCCATGCTATAACCATTCGACAGGCCGGCAAGCACAAAAACGCACTGACCCAGTCAGTGCACTCCACGAAAAGCATTAAAAAAGCGGAGGCAGTTTATGGAACCGGCTCCGCTTCACATTGGGGTAATATTAATATACTGCTAATTCAAAGCATGTGTTCTTGTTTTAAAAACTATTTGACAAGAATCATTTTTTTGGTTTGCGTAAACTCCCCTGCCCTTAGCATGTAAAAATACACACCACTTGGCATATTAGCCGCGTTCCATTCATACTCATACTGACCTGCTTTAAGTTCACGGCTGAGCAATTCGGAAACTTCTTTTCCGGCGGCATCAAAGACTTTTAAACTTACACCGGAAGTCTGCGGCAAAGAAAAAACGATCTTTGTTACAGGGTTAAATGGATTTGGATAATTTTGATTTAAAGTAAATTCGCGTGGTACTTCAGATGAAACGGGTGTGAGTCCCGTGGGATTAAAAGAAATAACTGTATTCATAAAATCGATGCCAATTGGTCCGGTATTGATATCGCGGTTCATCATTATAGCAATAGATATTCCGCCGGGGGCATAGTGCATTGATACACTTGAGTGCCCGAATGAATTACCGCCGTGACCCCAGCATATCTTACCGCCAACATTATAGCGCATTGTACCTAATCCATAACCATTTGCGCCGGAAATATTAGCAGTAACGAAAGTAAGCATTTGATCAAGTGTATTGTTTGAAATTATCTGGCCGCTATAAAGCGCTTTAGACCAGCGAAGCATATTTTCGGGTCTGGTTATAACTCCCCCGGGTCCGTAGGCTGAGCTTGTAAATGCAATGCGCGGGTAGCCATAAGCATCTACAAGCTGCGAGCCTGACTGCACCCAGTTATGAGCAAACGGAGCTGTGATGGTATCAGTTAATTCAACGTATGCTGTATTCATTCCCAGGGGAGTAAAGAACCTGCTTCTGAAAAGCTCAGGCAGATCAGAGCCGGTAATTTGCCTGATGATAATGGTTAATATAGTATAGTTTGTGTTGCTGTAGCGCCACCCTGCACCGGGCGGGAAATATGAATTTAAGATATAACCCTGCAGAACCTCTTCGAGGGTCCACACCCTATAAGGATCAGCGTTCACCGCATTAGCCCACACGGAGTTATCAGTGAAATTATATAATCCGCTCGTGTGATCGAGCAGCTGCTTAATTGTAACTTTGTTGTTTATGTTTGGATATTGGGGAAGCCAAGTTCCGATGCTATCTGTCAAACTAAGGCTATCGGCTTCTACCAGCTGCAGCGTTAAGGCGGCAACAAAATTTTTTGTGATGCTGCCGATATCGAACACCATGCCGGTATCAATATTTACGTTAACATGAGAAATCCCCGCAGTGCCAAGCCATACCCCTTGCCCGGGTACTTCGGCAGCTGCGGAAATTCCCACGAGATTAAATGAACTTTTGAGATGTTCAATCCTTTGCTGCAGAATGCGCGCGTAAGCGGTATCAAAAGAATTGCCGGCAAACGCATTATGCGAGCAAAAAGCAAAAGCTATCAAAGTAACTACGCAAAACCTTTTAAATCGTGGAGTAATTTTCATGGATGAATTATTTTATTAAAATCATTTTACGGGTTTGGGAAAAACTACCGGTTTCAATCCTGTAGAAATAGATGCCGCTTGGGAGATTTCCGGCATTCCAATTCACTTCAAAACTTCCGGCAGCAAGCTGCCTGTTGAGGAGAATAGTTACAAGCTTTCCGGAAACATCATAAACTGACAACGTTACATTTGACCCGGCGGGCAATAAAAAACCAATCTTTGTTTGCGGGTTGAACGGGTTTGGATAATTCTGCAGCAGAGAAAACTTTTCAGGTATCTCAGAACCCAGCTGATTTAAACCGATAGTCTTGGCGGTATCATTGCGGAGCAGCAGCTTATCAGGCTGCCCGCGGTTTACAATATAAAGATCGAGGAGGTTATCACCGTTGTAATCACCAGCTTTGATGCCTATGCCCTCTCCAAGAACACCTGGCGGCATTACTAAGTGCGTTACCTCCCCGAAAACTCCGCTTCCATTATTCGCGAAAACTTTAACCGGGCGATTGCTAAAAATATTCGCGGTTAAAAGATCCTGGTCACCATCGAAATCAACATCAACAAAAATTCCCTCGGTAGTATGTTCATTATCAAACGGAATGTTTGACGATGTTACATCAGAAAATATGCCTGAGCCGTTATTGAGCAGGAGTCTATCCTGCCTGAGCCTGTTGGGTCTGAACGCTACATTCGCGAAGAAGATATCAAGGTCGCCATCTTCATCAACATCGCACAAAGTAACTTTTCGGGTTTCTTCGGTGCCGGTAAGCGGCAGCCTTTGGGTTGTTTCATCGGAAAAAAATCCGCTGCCATTATTGATAAATATTTTGTTACCGTCTTCGTTCCCTACTACCATATCAAGATCGCTATCCCCATCAATATCCCCGAGTTTAATATCCTGGGTGATATCAAGTATCTGCGGAAGCCTTGAAGCGGTTTGATCGGTGAATGTTGAATCGCCATTATTTATCAGCAGGAAGTTCTGCGCGGGTGTATCAGAGGCACCGGCATTGCCGAATATGAGATCTGGCAGGGAATCGTTGTTAACATCAATTGCGAGCACTGAATTTGCAATGCTGTTAGGCAGAATATTACTTTTATCTCTGAAAACGGCAGAGCCGTTGTTGAAGTAGAGTTCATGAATTGAATGATCTTCCGTGGCGAAAACAATATCCATATCACCATCACGATCCATATCAGCGATACCAATATCTTCGCTATCAAGATTCTTCTGCGGCAGCCTGCCTGGAGTACCATCTGTGAAAACACCGAGACCGTTATTCAGCAGTATTTTGTTAGGCTGGTATTCGTTAGCAATAACAATATCAAGATCGCCGTCACCATCGAGATCGCCTGTTTCGGCATCCATTCCGGGTCCGCCAACAATTGCAATCGGGAGATTGGTCGCGGAAACATCGCGGTACAAAATGGTATCACCTGATAATGAACTTTTGTTTACAGTAGTGAACGGAGAAACAGCCAGGATCAAAAAACCAAGAATTAATAGAGAGCTTATTAATAAAAAGGATTTCCTGAGAGACATAGTATTTTTTAATTGCTCCAAAAATCATAAAAGACAGGAAATATAACAAATGAAATAAAATTCTTTCTTAGAAGTCAATTTGGAAGGTACACCCTAAATTAGCTGATTTTTTTAATAATTATGATTATTTTTAAAAATAATCATTAAAACTCAATGAAACCAAAAAACGATCTAAAACTGCTGATTGACTCACTTTCTCCCACAGAAAAGGCGTACTTCAGAAAATTTTCAGGCAGGCACTTCAAAGAAGAGAGTACATTCCGTAAGCTGTTTGATGCAATTGATAGCACAAAAAGCGGCAGCGTGAATTATTCCGAGGATCATATTAAGGAAAAATTCAGGAATGAAAAATTCATAAAACAGCTTCCGGTCACAAAGTTATATTTATATAACAATATCCTGAAATCGCTGAACCTGTACTACGCAGAAGACAGTATTGATCTTAAACTGAACCTTCTTATAAACAACGCCAATATACTGTATAAAAAGGGACTTTACACGCAATCAATTAAAATGATCAGTAAGGCGAAAGCTATGGCGGAAAAATACGATAAGCCGATCAAGCTGCTGGAATCAATTCAGGCTGAAAGGCTTGCCCTTAGAGTAAATTCATCTCTTAACGAAGTATCAACTGAGTTAATGCGAAATTATGAAGAAGAACAGAAAGTCCTTGAAAAAATGAAGAACATTTCAGACTATAGAAAACTGTATGACATGATGGTGATCCATGCAACGGCAAAAGGGATCGAGGCGGGCAGTGAACCGGGCAATACATTCGAGAAACTGCTTTCCAACAGGCTTCTGAGGAATTACGAAAACGCCCGATACTTTCAGAGCAGGGTTATATTTCTGCTGATGCATTGTTTCATAAACAATCTTACCGGAAACAAATCCGCTGCTTACAGCTACGGCCTGGAGTGTTTGGAACTTATTGGAGATTCCGAAAGGAACAAGCAGGCGGCATCATATGAATATATTCTTATCCTCCAGGAAATGATGCAGATAACTTATGCCGAAGGCAGGGCCGGGGAATCAGAAACTTATTTTGCGAGGCTTATGCAGGAGCAGGAGAAGCTGCTTGGTGACTCACCTTTAAAAATACAAAATTTTTTGAAATTGAGATCATTGATGGGAAAGCTGAACATAAATTCAGCCGGCGGGAAACATGAGAACAACCTTGAGGTGATCCGTGAATTGATAGATATCACAAAGAAGAACGAAGGATCATCTTTCAGGGATGAAGTTATAGTAACAGACTTCATAGCGGTTTCAGTTTACTTCGCCAATTCAATGTATGATGATTCATTGTTTCATATAAACAGAATTTTTAATTCCAAAGCATTTGAACTGCGTGAAGATATCCAGGTTTCATGCAGAATAATAAACCTGCTTATACATTATGAGCTTGGCAATATGGGTTCACTGGAGTATTATATAAGATCAACTTACCGCTACTTAAAAAAAAGAAAAGAGCTGAACGGATTCGAAAGGCTTGTTTTTGATTTCCTGAAACGCGGTCAACGCGTTAGCGATACTAAGGAAATGAAAGACCTCTTCAGCGAAACCAGAAACAAATTAAGAAAGGAAATTGAATCGGAGCCCGGGATGCTGCAGGTGATAGATCTTGATGCATGGCTGGATAGCAAGATACAAAACAGATCATACCTTGAAACTGTAAAAAATAGAAATACCATGGGATGAACACGAAATTACCAGGCAGATTCCTTCTTCGCAGAGACTCCGCGAAGAAGCTCAACAAGAACATCCGAAGCAACATTTTGGATTAAACCATTTCCATGGATTTGTGTCAAATTACTAAATCCGTTTAAATTTGATATAAATATCTAATTTTTCGCTCACAAATGATAATTTCAAAAGTAAGTCATACAAATTCAAGGCTCATATTTTCAGTTTACTTGTTGTTTACAGCATTTATCACACTTCTATTATTTCTAACGGCTGATGCCGGCGAAAGCCGTTTGACGGGAAATGAAATAGACAGACTGGTTTCGCAAAAATGGAAAGAGAGAGGTCTTGAGCCATCACACAAAATCAACGATGCGGAATTCTTAAGAAGACTGTATATTGATGTAACGGGAAGAATACCAAACGCAGCTGAGGTAAAACAATTCTTAGAAAACAAGAGCAAGAATAAGCGCGCTGAAAAGATCGATGAACTACTTGCAGCAGATGAATACGGCGGATATATGGCTGATGTGTGGATGCAGATATTGTTTTCTTATGACGCAAAACGCCGGGTGCAGGCGCCAACTTATAACCTGGTACGCAGTGAGTTTGCGGCAAATTTCAATTCCAACAGACCGTACAGTGAGTTTGTTTCAAAGCTTATCAGCGCGCAGGGATTTGTAACAACAAATCCGTATGCACTATACATGGGCAGATTTGAGACTCCCGAAGATGCTGCAGGTAATGTAATGAAAATATTTACAGGCAGGCAGATCCAATGCGCGCAGTGCCATAAACATCCCTATGAAGAAATAACACAGGAAGATTTTTACGGTGTGGCATCATTTTTTTCACGCAGGCAGGTACTGCCGTTGTTAAAGAAGGACCAGGCGCAGAAGATAACCAATGCAATTACCAGAATGGAGAAGCAGATCGCAAAACTCCGTGATCTGGAAATGGAAAAAGCAGAGATGGAAAGTAATGTTGAAAGCACGACTGAAATGAACGAAGAAATGATGAAAAAAGAAGAGCACAAAAATGCCAGGAAAAAGCAAATAGACAAATCTAAAAAAAAGAATAAGGGTGAAAAGAAAAAGAATATACCACCGCAATGGGCAATCGATAGTCTTAAGCAAAGAATGAGTGATTCAACTTTCAAACCTGACTTGCTGGTATGGGACGCAGTAAACGGGCAAATAACCTATGAAGATAACGGCAAAAAAAATACTGTATATCCAAAGTTTTTAGGCGGAGCGTCTATATCGGGTGATGCGGGAATAGACAGGCGCGATTTGCTGGCGGAAAATATCACAGTAACCGAGCAAAGGCAGCTTGCGCGCGCGTTCGTGAACAGGTTCTGGAAACATTTCTTCGGGTATGGATTTATAAATCCTGTGGATGATATGACAGCCGACGAAAAAGGCACAAACCCCGAGCTGCTGGAATTGCTTACTAATGAATTTGTAAGAAGTAATTTTGATATTAAGGCGCTTTTCAGACTGATAGCAAATACAGAGACTTACCAGCTTTCATCAACTCCGAATACCACCAACAAAGATGACAGGATGTATTATTCGCGGGCAGTTCTCAGGTCAATGGACCCGGTACAGCTTTCGAATTCGCTTTTATCTTCAAGCGGATACTTTAACCAGGGCAACATGAAGAACAAAAGCGATGATGAACTGGCTAAAATAAGATTCAGGATACTGCAATTATTTGTTTATACTTTTGAAGATGATGAAATGAATGAAGCGGAAGATTTTTCAGGTACAATTTCGCAGGCGCTGTTAATGATGAACAGCGACATGACCGAAAAAGTAACAGAGAAAAAACCGGGAAATTTTATATCACAAATTATGAATAAAGAAAAAGATCCGCAGGAAAGAATAAATTTGCTTTACCTCAACACATTGGGTAGATTCCCAAGTGAGAAAGAAATGGAAGCGGCATTAACAATTGCGGGTGATAAGGAAGATGGCTACGAAGACCTTCAATGGGCAATGATAAACAGCAGTGAGTTTGTGTTTAATCATTGAGTATATTAAGTTGAATCAAAGTTAAATTTAAATTTGAAATTAGCATCCCAGTTTTAATATTCCCGCTTTCGCCTTAGAAACAAGGCTGGCAGGAATGCAAAATAAATAACTAAGATCCCTTCTTTCCTGCCTGAACTGACGTTTCGGCAGGCAAGCGCGGGGATAGGAAAAAAATGATAAATAACAAAGAACATTGCGGACAAAATGACCACAAGGATGAAGTTGAGCTTTCACGGAGGAAATTTCTTTCGCTGAGTATGGCGCTCTCGACAGGATTGATATTTTCGAAATTCGGGTTTACAAAAAGTATTGCTGCAAAGAATCCGAACTTATCATTTATGAATCCGCTGAACGCCCAGGCTGAAAACGTTATAGTGCTGTGGCTTGCGGGCGCGCCCTCGCAGTTTGAGACATTTTCACCCAAGCCTAAGAGCAAAAACGGAGGTCTAACCAGGTCGATCCCTACAAACATTGCGGGAATTGAGCTGGCTGAAAACCTGCCGCTGCTGGCGCAGCAGATGGATAAGGTAACACTTATACGGACCCTCACAAGCAAAGAAGGTAATCACAATCGCGCGAGCTATTTGATGCATACTTCGTATCCCCCTACGGGAGTTGTAAAGCATCCGAGCTTTGGGGCAATCACAGCCAAGGAACTTGGCGGAGCGAAAGAGTTTGATCTTCCGTATTTCATCAGTTTAAGCGGCCCGAGTTACAGCGCGGAGTTTTTGGGAAAGGAATACTCACCCTACGTAATTAAAGATGTAACCAAGCCGCTACAGAATATAGCGAAGTACAAAGATGTTGATGATACCAGATTTGCGGAGAGAATGAAAATTCTGAACCAAATGGAAGATTCGTTTTACAGAGAAAAGGGGCTGGATGATATTAAAGAGCATAAGTTGATATATGAGAAATCGGTTAGGATGATGGATTCCCCTTTAATTAAAGCCTTCGATATCAGCGAGGAACCTGATGTACTAAAAAAGGCCTACGGTGAAAATGATTTTGGCAAAGGCTGTTTGATGGCAAGAAGGCTAATTGAAACAGGCGTTAAGTTCGTAGAAGTGACACTTGATGGCTGGGATACGCATCAGAATAATTTTACGAGGGTATCAAATCTCTGCAAAAAATTAGACCCAGCGCTATCAACACTATTACAGGATCTTTCTCAGCGCGGAATGCTGGATAAGACACTTGTATTATGTATGGGTGAATTCGGCAGGACACCAAACATAAACGTCAACGAAGGACGCGACCATTACCCAGATGCATTCGCTTGCGCAATTGCCGGCGGCGGTATCCGGGGCGGCAGAGTTTATGGTGAAACAAATGATGACGGGAATCAGATAGTATCGAATCCGGTGACGCCCGGCAATTTGTTTGCAACGCTTTCGCATCAGTTGGGAATAGATTATAATAAAGTGATACACTCACCCCAGGGTCGCCCCCTAAAGTACGTAAATGAAGGAATTGTTATTGAGGAATTGGTTAGTTGAGTTAACGAGTCAGTGGGATGGTTAAAACTTTACAATATGTAATTTCAAATGAGTATAATTTCACGCAAAGGCGCTAAGGCGCAAAGACTTTAAGAAGAAAATCTTAAATTTAGTTTATAAAGTTGATTAAGATGGACCAAGTAAGAACAAAATAATACTCGTACCACGAAAACAGGATTATTTAAAATTGTTTATTCCAAAAGCTTTTGATCTTACCTATATCTTTTGATACCTATATTCGTGGCACGAGGTAAATGTTTCAATTTTGCGTTACACTGCTTCTTTTGTGACGGGTGGTCTGGAAGCCTGGATCTCGTCTAATTCTGCAACGAGGCCGGGGCCGAAGTAATATAGGAGCTCATCACGTGAACCCTGGTACAGTGTGGGTCCCTGCCCAAGGCAGGCTGTTAAGCCTTCGTCGATCTCTTCGGGGGTCATAAGTACGCCATCCATGTAGGTCACAGGAAAGAGTGAACAAAAGAACGGTTTAATTTCGTGGTAGTCAATTCCTTTATGCAAAGAAAAGCTGTGAATCATGCATCCTCTGCTTTTAGTGTTAAGAAAGATACAATGATCTTTTTCCGGGTCAAAAGTTGTACGCATATAATCGTGCCCGGGATATTCATAGTCAGTTCCTTTTTCGGATTCATCAAACCAGCGCTCTGATTTTATCCCTGTAAACGCTTCAAGCTCATCTTTGTATTTCATCACACGAGCAACGTTCTGCATATCAATATCAGCGCCCCACTCACAGCACTGATCTTTGCAGAAGGTGCATTCCATGCACTTCATGAAATAGGTTAAATCAAAAATATCTGTTTCAACCGAGTGGATAACGGGCAAGCCGTGGATACTGGGATAAGAATTCTTAAGCTTTATTTCCATGTGTTTTGTTTTGATTTTTTGTTAAAATTTATGTGCGACTCCTATGGAGTCGATGTATTAATAATTCAAAAGCTATAAATGTTCAACTCCTACGGAGTTGGGTGGTTTAATCGCAGAGTCATCCTTCTGAGAGACACTGCGAAGACGGAGAAGTTTTGATTTATACACTCTTCCACCGTCTGAAGTCGTGGGCTATGTTTTTGTTTTATAATTTCACCCTTTTCAGGGTTTTGAAATTTGGGAAAATCTTTTTCTACAATAATTTCACTCCTTCGGAGTTTTCACATCGGGATTGCTTTCGTACCCATTGTAGTCAAGCTATGCACCCGCAAACAAATATAACAGGCACTGAACTTCAAATACAATCAGGTACAGTCAGTGCACTCCAAAGAAAATATCAATAATAGCCAAGTTTATAATTGCGAAAGCCGTTGATGGTTTCCTTTGCGCTTACCTTTAATATTGTGGCAACGGGAATCGCTATCAGCGCGCCGAAGGCGCCGAGTATCTGATTGCCTATGAGAATTAACGCAATTATAACAATCGGGTTCATCTCAGCTCCCTTGCTGAAGAGGTAGGGCTGAATGAATGCGCTATCAATTATATAAATTACAGTAAACAGGACAATGATGGGAAGAACCATGTGGAAATCGCCGTACTGTATGATAGAAATGAGAATTGCAGGGACACCCCCAACAACGGGTCCGGCATACGGTATTAAATGCCCGGCACCAGCGACCATACCGATAATAATTGCATTATTGACACCCATAATACTCAGTCCAATAAAAGACAGCAGACCCAAAATAAATGCATCAAGCAGCCAGGCGCGAACATAAGTGCTTAACTGCTTTTCGATCTTATCAATTATGTTTATCGTCATTTCGAAGTAACGGTTCGGAACAATGCTTATTAATCCGTTCTTTATCTTTTGCCTGTCACGCAGTATAAAGAATGTAATAAAAGGTATTATGATGATGAAGAGCACTGTTGATACGACTCCAGAGATGATATCTTCTGCTTTGGTCAGTGATGAGCGGACTGAGGCTTCGATCTCTTTACCAACATCACCTTTTTTAAGGTAGGGGACGTTTTTTTCGATCCACTTTTCAGAATCCTTGAGTTTTTCAGATACGCGGAATTCTTTATACGATTTCGTGAGAGATTCACTTTGTTCAACAAAAGCCGGGGCTATCATATTGAAGGCAAAGTAAATAGAGGTTCCGATTATGATATAGACCAACAGAATTGAAATTGACCTGCCGAATCCGAATCCCTGTATGAAATCTACAAATGGATTTAAAACAAGAGCGAACAGCAGGCACATAACCAGCGCAATGAATATATCGGTAAAGAAGGCAATGAATGCCGCAATGATCAGCAAAGGAATAAGCAGAATGAAGATCTTTGTTAAACCGCTTAGCGGTTTAACCGGATCGTTAACCGCTGAAGAATACTGTTCTTCTTTTTTTACTGATTTCATACTGTAAATTTAATGATATTAATCGGCTTTTTCACGGATAATTTCATTAATAATATCATACTCAAATCCTTTGCGGGAGAGCGTTTCGTAGATCTTTTGTTTAGCCTTTTGTTTGTCGAGGTCCTTAAGTTTAGGTTTTAGCTTCTCATATACCTTAAGCGCCATATTCTTTTCATCATCTTCGGTTAGATACTTTTCAATAGCGCTTTCACTCACCTGCTTAGATATCCCCTTTTCAAACAGCTTCTGCTGAAGCAGGCGTTTGCCTGCGGGTTTATTTTTAATTTTTTCTGTGATGAGCTGCTTTGCGAATTCTTCGTCGTTAATCAGCCCAAGTTCATTCAGGTGGTGAATTATCTTATCAATAACTAGGGGAGATATATCTTTGGATTTAAGTTTCTTCTTTATTTCCGCTACAGTGCGGATGCGGTAGGATAGGTAATCGAATGATATTTTTTTGCCGTAAATGTACTCATCAAATTCGCGGATCTGATTAAGTTTATCTTCTGCGAGTTCATCACCTGAGGCAATACCGAATTTGAGGATGGTATCATCGTATAGACCGCAATAGAATTCACCCGCGATATAAAGATTATACCGTTTGTTGTTCTTTTTCTGTTTTTCTATTTTGGTGATGAGCATAATATGAAAACAATGTATGTGATTAAACTAAAAAAAGTACTTAACGAGAACGATTCTTTCTTTTTTCATTGTCTGTTTTTCTGTTGGAGATTTTCCCCATGTTCAGACCTCCCCTAAATCCCCTCCTTGGTAAGGAGGGGACTTTTGTCCCTTTGATGTGGAAAACATTATAACACCTGCGCTATACTGCAGGGTTAATTAAATTAAAAACTCATATTTCGTTAATACTCTATTACAACGCAGTGAATACAAAAAGAGACGTCCCAGCGGGACGTCTCTATAAAAAACAAAGCCGAATGATCAACATTCAATTGATAAAGATTCCTGCCTTCGCCTTAGAAACAAGGCGGGCATGAATGACAATGTAACTTTACTTCTTAGAAGCTTTTTCCTTTGGTTTTGATTCGCCATTGGTGCCGTTACTTGCGGCTGCTGATTCTTTTTTTGTTGATTCAGATGTGACATCCATACCCATTGCTTCGCGGACTTCGTTATTGAGTTTTGCAAGCAGCTCGGGATTTTCAAGAAGCATATTCTTTACACCCTCTCTGCCCTGCATGCGCTGTTCATTGTAGCTAAACCATGCGCCTGCTTTTTTGATAATTTCCATATCAACGGCCGTATCAACAAGATCACCGAGTTTTGAAATACCTTCATTATATATAATATCAAATTCTACTTCGCGGAATGGCGGAGCGACTTTGTTCTTAACAACTTTCACCTTTGTACGGTTACCGATAACATTGGTGCCGTCTTTAATCTGCGCAATGCGGCGAACGTCGAGCCTGACGGATGCATAAAACTTAAGCGCTTTACCGCCGGTTGTGGTTTCGGGTGAGCCAAACATGACGCCGATCTTATCGCGAAGCTGGTTTGTGAACATAAGTGAAATGTTGGATTTTGAAACAGCTGAGGTAAGTTTACGTAATGCCTGAGACATTAATCTTGCCTGAAGCCCCATGTGTGAGTCACCCATTTCGCCTTCAATTTCTGCTCTTGGTGTAAGCGCGGCAACGGAATCAACCACAATAATATCAAGCGCATTACTGCGCACGAGAGTTTCAACAATTTCGAGCGCCTGCTCGCCGTACTCCGGCTGAGATACAAGCAGGTTTTCAACATCAACACCCAATTTTTTGGCATAACTTGTGTCGAGAGCGTGTTCGGTATCGATGAAGGCCGCGAGTCCCCCTTTTTTCTGAGCTTCCGCAATTATATGGAGACAGATAGTAGTTTTACCGGATGATTCGGGTCCGTATATCTCAATGATCCTTCCGCGGGGAACACCTCCAACGCCGAGAGCGGCATCGAGTGAAATTGAGCTGGTTGAAATTGAATCAATTTTAGTAATTACACCGTCTCCCAGCTTCATAATGGAGCCTTTGCCGTGTGATTTTTCAATCTGATCAATTGCAATTTGTAAAGAGCGGAGTTTTTCGTTATCTGCCATTTTGGGTAAAACCTTTCTATAGTTTTTTATTGCTGAATTTCCAAACTATACAAATCCCGCAATTTGCAGGTATGGAAACAATGTGATGTTTGTGATTTCAGCGAATATAATTAATTAATACTTATTTTAATAAACAAAAATAGGGGTTAATTGGAGGCTATGTGTATCATGGGATGATATTTTTTGTGGGTGAGGATGTAGCCACGAATTACTCGAATTTCGCGAATTATGCAATTGTAAAATGAAAAAAATCAATCATTCCATGAAGTTAACAATTGGAAACCCACAATCTTCTATAATGGCGTCAGGCAAGCCATGACGCCTACAATACATTTTGGATAGCTTCTTGAGGACTCAGGGCTTCAGTAAGTCAGGTCCATGACGTCTACAATGTGTTCTTTTTATCGTACAATTTCTTTTTGAGCCAGAAGGCGGCATTTACGAGGAGGATTAGAGCCGGGACTTCGACTAAAGGGCCGATCACTCCGGCGAATGCCTGGGGACTGGATATTCCGAATACTCCAATACTCACTGCAATGGCGAGCTCGAAGTTATTGCCTGCGGCGGTGAATGAGAGCGCGGCGTTTTGACTGTAATCAGCGCCCATCCATTTGCCAAACAGGAATGTGATAAAGAACATGATCATGAAATATATCAGCAATGGAATTGCTATGCGTACAACATCAAACGGGATGCTTACTATCATTTCACCTTTTAAGCTGAACATTGCGATGATGGTGAAAAGTAATGCTATTAGTGTTATCGGACTTATCTTCGGAATAAATTTATTTTCATACCATTCCCTGCCCTTTAGTTTAAGTAGAAAGTACCTTGTCAGGAATCCCGCAATAAAGGGAATACCAAGATAGATGAATACACTTTGCGCAATTTCTGCAATGCTGATGTTTACCTCGAGTCCCATGACCCCAAAATACGGCGGAAGTACAGTTATGAATATCCACGCAAAAAGACTGTAAAAGAGTACCTGAAAAATACTGTTGAAGGCTACGAGTCCCGCGGCGTATTCGCGGCTGCCGTTTGCGAGCTCATTCCACACAATTACCATTGCTATGCAGCGTGCAAGTCCGATCATGATCAAACCGACCATATAGCCCGGCATATCGCTGAGGAAAGTTATAGCGAGGATAAACATCAGTACGGGTCCGATAACCCAGTTCATAACGAGTGAGAGTCCGAGAATTTTGAAGTTCCGGAAGATCTTTCCAAGCTCTTCATATTTCACTTTGGCAAGCGGCGGGTACATCATAAGTATTAAGCCGATGGCAATGGGTATGTTTGTTGTACCGGAAGAGAATGAATTGATAAAATCAGCGGTGCCGGGGATAAAAAATCCCAGAGCTACTCCGATACCCATTGCGATGAAGATCCATAAGGTCAGGAATCTATCAAGGAAGCTTAAATGTTTTCGTTCTGTTGGCGCGCAATTGTTGGCTGACATAGTTTTCCTTTATCCCTCACCCCCAATCCCCTCTCCTTAGAAACAAGGCCTTCGGCCCATAGGGAGAGGGGTGCGATAATTCAGAGTTATTGGCTCTCCCTCTCCCTTCAGGAGAGGGAGTTGGTCCAAAGGACTCCTTCGGAGAGGGTGAGGTCAAATTAATTTATTTTTCGGCGTAAACTGTGATGCTGAATATTCCGCTTCCTGAGCGGATGAACTGTTTTGCTTCATCGATCGTCATGTAATCAAGCAGGATTTGATCTGGTATGGTGATGAGTTTTTCTTTCTGGATAGAAATATTTTTGAATCCAGCGTTCTTCACGATCTCAAGGTATTCATCCTTCAGCACGGCGCCTGAAACACAGCCGGCATACATTGTAGCGGCGGTTTTCATTTTCAGAGGCAGCTCACCGGTTAACACAATATCACTTATTGAAAAATGTCCGCCGGGTTTTGTGATCCGGTACACTTCTCTGAATGCGTTTACCTTGTTGGGTATAAGGTTCATAACGCAATTGCTAACAACAACATCAGCGGTGTTATCAGCTAATGGCATTTTTTCAATTTCTGCCAAGTGGAACTCAACATTATTATATCCAAGTTTAGCAGAGTTGGATTTGGCTTTATCAACCATTGCGGGGGTCATGTCAATTCCTATTACTCTTCCGGTATCCCCTGTTTCAGCTCTTGCAACGAAGCAATCATTGCCGGCTCCGGAGCCAAGATCGACAACAGTATCACCAGCTTTTATCTTTGCAAACTCAGTTGGTAAACCGCAGCCCAGACCTAAGTCAGCATCGGGATTGTAACCTTTCAGGTTTTTGTATTCATCTGCCATGATGGTGTAGGTGGTGTTATCACCACAGCAGGTTGAAGTTGAGCCGCAGCAGGATGTTTCGTTTTGCTCTTTGGATTGCAGAGCAATTTGAGAGTACTGCTCTTTGACTATCTGTTTGAGCTCATCTTCGGATTTTTCTTTGGTGAGGTCTTCTACAAGAACTGCTGTATCAGTTGTTTCATCGCTGCAGCAATCGGGTCCGCAACAAGTTTTTTCTTTTGATTTTGTTTCTTCTAATGTGTTCATTTATTTAGTGTTTTATTCTAGACGTGCCAATTGTCTTCGACAGTCAGGGCGGGGCGTCTGTACAGTTAATTATTTTTTAAATTAAAGATTGAGTTACCCGCCTTCGCGGGTAAGACTTATTTGCAGCAATCGGGTCCGCAACAAGTTTTTTCTTTTGATTTTGTTTCTTCTAATGT